>Ga0070750_10000081_pt1 | contig 41451 bp, 53 predicted proteins | sample VirMetDEL_Nov_24_FD_77013 | JGI IMG/M metagenome (GOLD analysis project Ga0070750, IMG submission 77013) | Aqueous microbial communities from the Delaware River and Bay under freshwater to marine salinity gradient to study organic matter... | ecosystem: Environmental > Aquatic > Marine >...
AGGTGATCAGGGATGGACTTGTGTTTGTCCCTGCGGCGATGACTCACATTGATGAGAGTTGTGCGCTTGTCAATAACTTGTTTTCCTATAACATGGGTGAAGAGGTCTCGGTCTTAAATGAACCCAGGCTTTACGTGTCAGAGGAGTGCGGGAACTTGATTTACAGCTTGAGAACATGGACAAATGCGGATGGTGACAAGGGGGCAAGCAAAGACCCAGTGGACACAATCCGCTACCTGATCACCATGGACCTCATGCATGTTCCACGGCAACAGGAATACTCATCCGAACCTGGCTCATACTAGGTGACTAACACCCAACATGGACAATATAGACGAACTACAGCAGAGCACACTCCCCAACGTGGAAGAGTTGCACAAAGACTTTCGCCGGGCAGCGGCAGACGACCGCATTACTCACCGGGTCAGGGAAGCGGACGAGACACGGTTTGCCACATGGGCTGGGCAAAGTCGGGACGGGAAGAAGCATGCCAAGGACCTTGGCAGACAAGCCTTCCCTTGGGAGAATGCTTCTGATACTCGCATACGCCTTGCAGACGAAGTCTGTGGCTTTCTGGTGAACCTGTCCACATCGGCTATATCAAGGGCAGCTCTGAACGTGACAGGCACCGAAACCAAGGACCATGAGAATGCCAGCATGATCGGACTATATCTCCGCTGGATGCTTGGAACACTTTTGCAACCCGACTGGGAAGAGGAGTTGGAGTTGCACTCAGAGTATGTAGCGCAGTATGGTTGGAGCGTTCTTCATGTTTCCTGGGAGAGAAGTTATGCCCAGGTCCCACGCGAAATAAACCTCACAACCCTCTCCGGGTTCCTCGGAGTAAATGCCCCACAGCAGTTAGAGTCTCTGACCGCTGCGCTGCAATCTGAGCAGGAATACCTGGCAGACATGTTGGTAGCCACCAACGAAGGTTTGACACGGAGAAAAGCGCTCAAACACATCAAGGAACTTGCAGAAACCGGCAAGACAGTGTTTGAAGCACCAGAGATGGTGGTGAACAAACCCTGCATTGTGGCACTGCGCCCCTACTTTGAGATCCTGTTTCCACCAGAAACAACGGATTGGCATCGGGCAAGGTGCATCTTTCGGCGGGATTACTACACGGTGGCAGAACTGGAACAGAAAGCCGCATCAGGTGAGTGGGACCAACACTTCGTTGACGAGATTAAGACCACAGCAGGCCAGAACAGTCAGGTCTGGGATTACGGTTTATCACCGATCACTGGGGACACAGAGCGGATTGAGGAGAAGACGAACCTGGTTGAAGTGATCCACGCTTATTCAAGGCGCACCACTGACAACGGCAACCCAGGTATATACCTGACCGTGTTCAGCCCTTATATGAAGGTGGACAGTCAGGGGAACGAGCTTTACGGCAAACATGAACTGGTGACAGAAGCTGGGGACACCTACCCATTTGAAGTCTTCACCAGGGAAAAGACCCGGCGAAGCCCAATTGAATCGCGGGGTGTGTCCGAGATCACCAGGACATGGCAGAACGAGTATAAGGCACAAGCAGACATGGTCTTTGACAGGTCCAGCTTTGACACACTGCCACCGCTGAAAGTTCCGCTACGCTACGGTCAGCGCATCAAGATTGGCCCAGGTGTTCAAGTCTCAGAGCAGAGACCAGGCGACATTGGCTGGATGGAACCGCCAAGGCGTGGTGCAGAGTTAGCCTTTGAGTTGATGAACCACATCACTGACAGGACTGACCGTTACTTCGGAAGGCCCAACGCAAACATCCCACCTGTGGAAACTCAGTTGAGGCAACAAGCATTTGTCCACCGATGGTTGCGCCATATGTCCACGGTGATGCAGCGCATCTGGGGCTTAGTTCAAAGGTTTGACAGTGATGAAAGGTTTGCCATTGTCACTGGAACCGGCAAGCCAATACCTAGGGACCCTAACAAATTTAACTTCTCACTTCACTTTGATGTCAGGGAATTGGACAATGAATTCGTCCAGAAGAAGCTTCAAGCCATTTCCCAGTTCGTTTTACCGGAAGACACGCTGGGCATCGTGGACCGCACCAAGCTGATCCGCAAGAAATTGCAGGTCATTGACCCAACCTTGGCCGATGAGTTGGTCACAGAGAATGCCGAAGCCAGCCAGAAGATGTTTGACGAGGTGAATGCACAGGTGGCTTACATGGCTTTGGGCAACCAGCCCAAGTATGTGGAGAATGACCCAAGTGCAGGTATCAAGATGCAGTTCCTGCAACAGATCGTGCAGAACAACCCAAAATACCAGCAACTACTGGAACAGGACGAACAGTTCCAGCAACTGCTTCAAAGCTACTCACAGAACCTAAACATGTCTGTCATGCAACAGCAGAACAAACAGGTTGGCCGACTAGGAGTGAACCCTAATGCATAACGAAACAGGATACCCGGACTGGTTATTGCAGGCATGCCAATGCTCTGATGATCACCCGCTCAAGAAGTCCATCTTCTGGATACTGGATCAAGCAGCCCAGTCTGACCTGGCCGGGATAACCAACATCCAGGCCAGTGACTCTGAGAGGCACTTCATGGCTGGCAGAATGTCTGCCATACAAGACCTGCACGAAGAGTGGAAGACCATCTTTGCAGAGGCCAACAAGCCAGGTGACTAAAAAAACAGGGTTGACACCCATTTCCCACATTGAAAGCCTATAAGTGTGATGAGGGTCACATAGGCTTCTTTGGTGCCTTTGAAACCATTGGACCCAACGGTATCTTGCGACCGTCAACAGCATGGATAATCCCGAAGTCAAGTCCACTGACAACCAACCAGTGGAGGCAGAATCTCAAGTTGGTGGAATGGATGCAATCCGTGAAGCAATCAAGGCTAATCTTGAACCACAACCGGAACCCGCACCCGAAACACAGGAACCGGAACCCACCAATCCCATCCCGGAAGAACCGCAGCAGACCGAGGAACAGGGAGAGGAGGACGACCACGGAACCGAAGACATTGGCTTCCGAAAGCGCATTGACAAGCTGACTTGGCAAAAGAAAGAACTCCAGGAGGAACTGGAAGAAACCAGACGCAAGCTTTACGAGACGCAGCAGGCCAAGCCCAAGTCTTCAGAGGAAGAGCCAAATGGCATTTCCGACCTTATCAACCAGGCAGACTCTGTTGAAAGACTAGAAGAGCTGGAAGACGAGGCATTGCAGGCTGAACGATGGGCCAAGCGCACCCTGGCGAGATACAGACGAGATCCAGACTCAGTTGAAAAAGAGATTGAGAAACGGATCGGATCGGTGCCAGACGATGTGGAGGAATGGTTGGAAGACCTTAGTTTGAACGCAGAGTTCAGCCGGGAATCCGACATCCCAAAACGGCGCAAGGCACTCCAGGAACAGCACCGCTCTTTTGAATTTGCAGCAACCAAATACCCTTGGTTGAAGGACCCTAAAAACCCCGCAAGGGCATGGGTGGATCAGGTGAAACAGGCCAATCCAGGCATTAAGAGCCTACCAGATGTGGACCTGTATTTAGCGAGAGCCTTGGTTGGTTACTACATTGAGCAGGAACAACAGGCTAAACCACGAACAGTCAAAACACCTGACCCGACTTCTCAGCCAAGACGACCGGCAGCATCTGCTGACGGGGTGTCTGCCAGCTTGCAAAAAGTGAAAGAGGCTAAGGCCAATGCAATGAAAACAGGTTCCATGGACGGTTTGAAAAATTGGATCAAAGCTGCTGCCAACACTAAATAGAACAACACCTGAAAGGATTATACCATGGCAGGATTATTTGAAGTAAACCAGGTAGCAAAGCGCGAAGACTTGCTTGACCTGTTGACTCGCGTGGATGAGAAGGCAACGCCTTTGATGTCCATGATCAAGAAGGGGTCTACCCCTAGAAACACTTTGCTGGAATGGCCAGTTGACACCTATGCAGACCCATCCTTGGGCGGCGTGGTTGACGGCACGGACGTTTCCATATACGAGAATCACGCAGTTGACCGAGCCTTGCTCCGGTCCCACCTGCAAACCTTCCGCAGAACTGCCAAGGTTTCCCGGCTCGCCCAGGAAGTCAGTGATGTGGCAGGTGTCACCGACGAGATCGCCGAGGCTATCTCCAAGAAAGGCGTGGAGCTGGTCCGAGACATGGAATCAACACTCCTATCCGACCAAGAACACCAGGCCGATGACGGTGCAGTTCCTTACTTGCTCCGTGGCTTGGGAGTCTGGTTGCGAGACACCGCAAACATTGGCGTACAAACCACCTTTCAGGTTCCAGTTGCTTATCGCGCCACTGTGGAAGGAACGGCTACCGCATCCTTGACTGAGACCAGCATTCAGACCTTGCTCCAGACCCTCTGGACCAACACTGGCATGCGGGGTGACTACAAGCTGTTTGCTGATGCCACGCTTCGTCGCCGATTCACGGACTTCACCCGAACGATTGCCACTGCTGGTTATTCCAGCCGTGACTTCAACTTTGACGGGGCTTCCAAGAAGGTGACTAACACCACCACCATCTTTGAAGGTGACTTCGGTGTGATTGAAATCCTGGCCGACAACTTCATCGGTTATAGCGCAGATGGCACAACCCAGGAAGCAGGCCGAGGTTACCTGTTGGACATGGACAAGCTGCACCTGCGATTGCACAAAAACCCAACAGTGGAGCGGTTTGAAGATCAAGGCGGTGGCGAGCGGTTCATGATTGAATCCCGTGCTTCCCTGTGTGTCTTGAACCCACTTGGAATGGCTCAGTTCTCACCAGCCCTCTAATCAAAGAAAGGAATTCTGACTATGGAAATTAATAAACTTCCAATTGAAGCCGCTGCAATCCTGGGGTCAACCCATGAAGTGGTCATTGACTACACTGACCTTAGTGGAACGGCAGGTACAACCCAGACACTCACCGTCACCATCCCTGCTGGTAGCTGGGTGCGTGGCGGAGCGCATGTCCTGGAAACCGACTTCACAGACGGTGCCGCAACTATGTCCAGCCTGGTCTACACGGTTGGTGATGGTGCTGACGCAGATCTCTACATGACCTCAACCGAGGTAGAGACCACTGGCACCGAGATTGACTACAAGGCACCCACACCAGGGTCTGGAGCAGTCGCCAGGGAAACCGGAAAGGTCTACGCAAGCGCAGACACTTTGGACATTGCTTTCACGGCAACTGGAGCCAACTTGTCCACGCTCACAGGCGGGAAGCTTCGCTACTACTTTGCCATGGTTGACATGGACAGCCTCAAGAAGGGCTAAACACTCTATGGGGTAAAACCCATGGTCACGTAACACACCCTCAGCACATGGGACCCTGCCCGAAGCAGGGTCCCTAACTGAGGTGACTAACACTTAAAATGAGCTACGAGGAACAGTTACGAGAACACTTGGCCAGGCAACATGCTGACTCCTATGACAAACGTCACAGGGAGGCCTTACAGGCACAGCAGGAGATCGCCAGGCAGAACCAACACAGGCGATCCATGGAAGGCCTTGGAAGGCCTGTTATGGAAGTGGATCAGCGAGTCTACAACGAGTGGACCCGCAAAGAGGGCAAGGAAATTTGGAAGGACAAATCCTTCCGGGAATACATTGCCAAAGAGAACCCAGAACTGAAGGTCAAATCAAAAGGGACCGGTAAGGTCCAAGTAGGATATGGCTCTTAGCCCACTTAACTATGGATCAATCTTAAACCAGGTATGCAACCTGGCAGGTATTGACTATAGCACCTTGGCTACCATTGAGTGGCGACTGTTCAGGGACTTGGCATCACGCCGAATCAAATTGGGCTGGCAGGCGGCCAAATGGCCCGAGGTGTGCGTAACAGAGCAACGAACCGTAACACAGTCCGGTGGCGATGAAGGAAACTACATAGCACTGAACCAGGCAGGTGAAACCGAAATCGGGGAAGTCTTTGCGGTATGGAATAAGTCACCAAAGTCAAACCAGGATAATGTAGACCTGACCTGGTATTTGTCTGAGAACGGAATCCAGATTGCAGAGTCAAATACGACAGCTTATGTCTGGTTCCGCAAGACTGCACCAGAGATTAACGGCAACCAGTATTCTCAATCCATCACCTACACAAGCGGTCAGCAGTGTTACGACACTGTCGCCAATAACTTTTATACAGCCAACACAACCGTGGCAAGCGGGTCAGATAACAGCCCGGTGGCACTGCCGGCAAGCTGGGACCTCGTCAGTATACCTTACATCTTTGCTGACTACCTGATCCGAGGAACCTATGCAGACTACCTCCGACACAACGGAGAGATGGACAGAGCACGGGTTGCCGAAGCCGATGCCAGGGATGTCCTGGATCATGAACTTTTGAAACTGCACACACAGCAGGGTCAAACAACACAAATTGATGTCGCCTCATACTAGGTGACTAACACCAGAAAAACAGAATGTCACGCGCAACATTAATGAGCGGCAAAGACGCTGATGGGAACTACCGGACAGCCCGAGTCGGGTCAGACGGCGGTTTAGGATCTGCCAGTGGAACCTATCAGAGCGGAGCGGGGACAGTGAGTGGGGGAACCTACTCTTGGGTTTATGCCCATGCAGACACAACCCTGTCCAGCGTCACCAGCACAGACATCAGCGGCAGCCTGACAGGGGTCACCATTGTTGGTGGTTCCTGGTGGAGATGTGGCAACGCAACATCCATCACCGTCGCAAGCGGTGAGGTGACTGTTTACGACGCATGATAGTTGGGCTTGGTACAGCAATTACCTCCATCAACATCCTCACCAGTGCTGCTGGCGCAGGGGTAGCTGATGCAGAGGGAGAATTCCTGGCAACCGATGGTGGAGTCTTCTTCGCCACCAGTGACGGAGAATTCCTGCTGACCAATGTTGAGCTGAAGAAAATACAAACCGGAACGTCACTTGACTTCTTAACAAGCCAGGGTGACACCATCAATGAATACATAGCAGACGGGAACACCACATCTGCACCTGACCCAGAATAACGACCATGGCAACGACACGCATTAAAGACATTTCCTCAACTGTTACATCACTTGCGAGTGATGATTATATCGCAGTTGATGGCGCAACAAACGGGACCCGCAAAATGGTCCGCGGTAGCATCTATACCGATGTGGCAGCGGCATTCACTGGAGCACCCACCACCTACGACATATGTCCCCTGAACAGTGGCACCAACAAGATTGACGCCACCTACCTGCCCACCTCTGGCGACACACCGAAAGGGGAGTGGAATGCAAACACGAACTCGCCAGCCTTGGCAGATGGGGCAGGAACTGCAGGGGATTACTACGATGTAACCACTGGTGGCACTCAAAACCTCGGGTCTGGTAGCATTGCATATACGGTTGGAGATGTGGTGAAATACAACGGATCAACTTGGTTCAAGATTGATTCTGTCGCCAACATTCTCGACGGATCAGCAACAGCAGCCGATGGCCGATCCGCTCTCTCAGTCAACTCCATTGACGAGGACGCACAAGCCTATGCTCTGAAGACCACGGCACCTGCTTTGTATTTCAATGGTACGTCTTCAGTGGTAACGGTGGCAGACGATGATAAGCTGACATTTTCTGCCCTGACAGAGTTCGGAACAACTACAGCAGGAAAATGGTCGCCAGAGGACAACACTCCAGCACTCACCGATGGGACTGGAACGCTGAACGACCATTACAAAATTGATGCTGACGGAACCGTGGCTCAAGGCGGTTCCACTCTGAGCATAATTGACGGGGCATCTGTGACTGCTGGTCAGGTTGTTTACTATGACGGTTCTGTTTGGCGGGTTAAGGACTGTGATGATTTGCCATTCGCTATTTCTGCATTTGTGAAAATGGAGGACTATAGTAACTTCGTTATTGCCTCAAAGTATCAAACTCCAAAAGAGTGGTTGTTTGACACGGATTCAACAGGTGACTTGCGGTTGTTCCTTCTGACGGATGCAACCAACTCAATGCGGCGTGCAAGCTCGGTCAACTTGTCATCGTATGCTGAACAATGGGTGCATCTCGCTGCGACATATGCTGGCACAAGTGGGAGTGTCTTTTCGTCAGCAGGAGATGGTATCACACTATATGTTAATGGTGTCGCCGTTGCGATGGATGCCGCCATTGAAACTGGCACGTATGCAGGGATGACCAACACATCGGCTGCGGTCACAATAGGTTCACGTTCTGGTGCAGACGCCAAAGGCTCCATCCGCGATGTCAAAATCTTCAATCGCGAACTCACCTCCACCGAAGTTGCCGAACTCGCCCGTGGCAATGATTTGGGATTTGCTGATGAGTGGGGTGGGGCATTGGGAGGCGAATACACCTCTGATTTTACCGGTGATTCCACTGATAGTTGGTCGGTAGTGAACACAACGTTTGACGCAGCTTCAACGGTTGGCGGGGACTCGGACAATTTAAAAATAGTTGCCACTTCCGCAACTGCGACACACTCCGCATATCGTTCTACTGGCATGGTTGTCGGTAAAAGATACCGATTGTCATTAGACTACTACCTACCATCAGGTCAGTCAAATGTTGACGGACTTCAAGCTCGGGCTGGTAGTGGCGGACAGGTTACCGTGATCAATCTGCCAGCCGCCACCCAAGACGCATGGACAAGGGTTTCTGGCGAGTTCTTGAACACAGCTACCACCAACCCGCAGCTATTGTATATGTACATAACTGATGCCGGAAATCCATCTTTCACGGATGCTGGTGCAGATGATTATGTAGCTATACGCAACGTAACTATCACAGAGATAGGGACTTTGGCCGACTTACGAGCAGAGGATTACAACGAATCGGCTGCTAAGCTGGTGGACCGAAGCTCAAACAATTTCGTCGGCGTTGGAACATCAGTTACGCTCACCGGAAATCAGAGGCACATCTCAGCCGACACCATCGACCTGAAAAACCTCCCAACATCATCCGCTGGGTTGAGTGCTGGAGAGGTGTGGAGTAATAGCGGTGTTTTGACCGTGGTTTAACAGATAATTTAAAACAATACTATGGACCCAAAAATCAATTACCTAAGAAGCCAAATCGCTGGCATTGAAGCACAGCTTGCAGCCGACAACGGCAAAAGCACCATCATTCAACTGATCGGTAAAGCTAAGTCTCTGCTGTCTGCTCGGGAGGCATTGAGCGAACCAGTTAACCGTGCCAACACTGAAGCACTGCTCACGCAGGTGGTTGCCGCAGTTGCTGCATACAACGCTGCCAACCAAATCAGCATGGATTCGGTGGATGACATTATGGCAGGATTTGACGCTGCTGTTGCACCTGATCCTGAGGCCTAAAAGCAATGGACAGGCTTTATCATGACATCATTGATGCCTCAAAAGTCTGGGCAGCAGCAACGCTTGGTTGGGTGGCGACAATTGGGAACATTGACGTAGTGCTCCGGCTCCTGATTGCCATTGCAACACTGGTGTATATGGCGGGCAAAGGATACATGGTATGGAAATACATATTGACCAACAAAAGTGCTGACGATGAAGACAAAAGCTTGTGAAACAATCTTCTTGCTCCTGTCAGCATGGTTCCTGGCCGGGTGTGCAGGATTGCCACTTGCCGAAAGGCAGGCCAACGCTACCACGGAAGTCTCTGAGCGATGGAGCAGAGACCAGAAGGAGCGGTTGGAAGCTGTTATTGGAGCGGTTGGACAGAATGGTCAAGGCGGTTCTGTTGAGTGGTCTGTGGATAGCTCTGAGTCTGGCAACGGGGATCAGTCTTTGCTGGGCGGCCTGGAGAATTCTATCCCAGGTGGCCTTAAATTGGTTTACTTTGGTGTTGGGCTTGTAGCGGTATTCTTTGCAGTGCGACTCATCATCAACTCTTCTGCATCGGCCAAGGCGGTAGCCAAGGCGGCAGACGAAGCCATTGCCAAGCAAGTGAGGAAGATTGAAGGCAGATTGACGGGTGCTGCCAATGATAAGGAAAGGTCTGATTTGTTGGCCCTGCTGACGGACCTTGAAAGGGAAAGGGGCAAGCTGAAAACGTGACCAAATGAAAAGATCGTGTTTGAGAGGTGTGGTTGATGGATACAGTAGTTACAGTCTCCATCTGTTTAGAGTAGCAGAAGGGTTAGCAAAGCACGGGAGGGATGTAACAATCTTCCCTGTGTCTGCCGACATAGGAAAGGCACCCATCCCGAGGGTGGTCCAGGATGCGTTGGTGAGAAAACACCAACTTGAGGATTGGGAAATGGTCATTCATTGCCCAACCTTTAATGCCGGTAACAACAAGCGGGTGGTGTATAACACCATGTGGGAGACAACAAGGCTACACAAACAATGTGTGTTGAACTTGAACCAGGCGGATCTGGTAATTGTCCCTAGCACATTTAACCTGACCACATTTAATGCTCAAGGTGTTCAACGGACAATGGCCAAAGTGCCAATGGGTATTGACACTTACATTTACAGGTATTGCCCACCGGTCAAGAAAGACTACTACCTGTTTGGAGCGGCAGGCAGAACCGCAGCAGGTGGGTGCAGAAAGGGATTGCAGGATGTTATTGACGCATGGAGAAAGGCTTTTCCTAAGAAGGTTCAGGATGTGCGACTGCACGTTAAGTGCTACCCTGATGATCCTGATCTTGATTTTGACGACGACCGGGTGCTGGTAAGCAAGGAATTCTGGACCCGGAAGCAACTAGCTAAATGGTATGAACAGATTGACTGTTTTGCCAGTGCCAGCAAGGGTGAGGGATGGGGATTGATGCAGCACGAAGCCATGGCGACCGGCAGAGCGGTCATTGCGGTCCCTTTCGGTGGAATCACAGAGTTCTATGACGAGTCAGTAGGTTTTCCTGTTGAGTTTAAGCTAGAACCCAGTGACAACCACTACAAAAACGGCGGGCTGTGGGCCAACCCTGTCAAAGACAGCTTGGTTGGCAGGATGCGGGAGGTGTATGAGCGGCGCAGGTCAGACAAGGAGCTGAAAGCGTCAGAACGTGGCATGAAGTTAAGCTGGGATCACTCAAACGAGATCCTGGAGAAGACACTGGTTAAAGCTGGCTTTTACAAATGAGAGAACACCGCACCTATACACCCAATGATGACGCACCACTTCAGGATGGCGACAACGGGTTTGTGGGTGTGGACATGAGGACTGCACCCCACCTGCTCCGACCAGGTTATGTGAGCGAAGCCAGGAATGCCAGGTTCCGGTTTGGTGTGGCAGAACCGAGAAAAGGGGTTGTCCCGTTGGCATGGGGCAGGCTTGCCGATAACTTTGAGTTCCCCATTGATTGGGACGAGGGTGACATTAACTGGGGCAATTATCTGTCCAGCAGGTTTGGCAAGGTGTACGGAGTTGGTGTATGGAACGACCCAAACGGGCGTGACTGGATCTTTGTAGCCGGGTCAACCGACAACACAACCGTCAAGATATGGCGCATAAGGCAAGGCAACGCTGCGAAGGAGGTTCCAGTCAGCGTTCCCTTAACTGTCCCAACCACCACCTACCAAGACAGCAACACAGAGGATGCCTACTGGTTCACACAAGCCTTTGACACATGCATTCTGAGCCGTGGCAGCAGTAACACCCACCTTGTATTAACCAGCATTGACACAGGCTTTGTGGAAGCACCGGCAGCAAGTGGTGCAGGTGGAACTGAGAGCATACCCAACGCTGACACCACTCTTTTCTTCCAGAACAGACTCCTTGTTCCACACACCCCGGCAGCAGGATATAAAGCCGACCATGTGGCAGTGTCCGACATCCTGGACTACACCAGCTACGACCCAGTCTATTCCAGCTTCAAGATCAACCAGGGCGACTCGGACAACATCCGAAGGCTTTACAAATTCAATGACCAGACGGTGGTCGTTTTTAAGGACACGTCAATTTATGCCGTGTCAAACCTCACAGGGGATTGGTCCCAGAATGCTGTATTGGACCAGATCACAACCGAGTATGGCCTGGTTGGCCCACGGTCGGTTGCGAACACTGGAGACGACCTCTGGTTCCTGAGCCAGCGTGGTGTGGTGTCATTACGCCAAACCGAGCTGAACAAGGTGCAAGGAGTGAGCCAGCCACAGTCAGGCCCGATCCAGCCTGTTATTGACAGGATTGACTTCGGCGTAGCCAAGGAGACTGCATGCGGTGCCTACTGGCGTGACCGATACTACCTGTCTGTGCCGCTTGATGGAGGGCAGCAGAACAATGCAGTCCTGGTGTATGACTTCTTGAACCAGGCCTGGTCAGGGTATGACGATGGAGAGGCAGTCAACATCAAGTATCTGTTTGTGGCAGACTTCAACGGAACAGAGCAGCTTTACTACGTGGACTACTCTGGCACGGTTGGCTTGTATGAGTATGGGGAGACAGAAGGGACCATCAATGCACAGTTGACCTACAGTTGTGACCTACTAGTCAAAGGGTATCCGCAGGATGGTTCACAGATCACGGTAAACGGTGGGACCACTATCACTGCCACCCGGAGCAGGGGGCTTGTTACCGATACGGATCTGGACATTGAGGAGTCTGGCGGCGACTTGTTCAGCGAGGATTTAAGAGAGAATGTGAATGACCCGGAGTCTGGCTGGCTATGGGCAGTGGGTGATGACAGTAGCGTTGATCCTTGCGATCTGCCAGCAGACAACCTGTGGTCCGGGTTTAACTCGGATGGCTGGACGCATAACACAGACAGCATCTCTCAATTGGATTGCGGCATCCGGTTTGAGAACACAACGCCGATCCTGATCAGCAATAATGACCCATACGTGCAGGCCATCTGCACACAAGGTGAAGAGATAGAAGACACCCCAATCAACTTCCTAATTGTCACCAGAGGGTATGGCTACCAGGCTGGGAACAGGCAAAGGTTCCAACAAACACAGATGTTTATTTCCACTTGGTCTCCAAAGTACAAAGTGACAGCCATTGTGGATGGTGTCCTGGAGGAACAGGTCCTGATTGACGACACGACTTTCACCTTTCCTGACAGAACTAAATATCTTACATTTGGTATAGAGGATTGGGCGGTGACTAACACCGGCCAAGATCATGCCACAGTTGGGCGGGAAGATTATTCAGTCATCCTTGATGCCACAGAACCCGGTGGTGGCACACTACTGGATGCAGCAGGAACACAGTTAGACCTGTATCAATACTGGACCCACAAGCTGAGAGTCAACCGAAGGGGTGCCTACTATCAGGTCAAGGTTGAGGTAACAGACGGAAGGGTGAGGTTACACACAATCACAGCAGGCAGCACACCCGGCCAACGCCGGGAAGGCCAACACGCAGGAACTTGGTAGTATGCCAGACAGCGCAAAAAACTTTACATACGATGGGACCAACGGTCCTATATCCACCACCACTGTGACCAGGGCAGAGCTGATCACAGCAATGGAACATTTGAACTATGCCGAGGGCTACAACATTCGCGCCATTGATGAGCTTGGTGGCACTGGCCTGGTATCAGTGGACAGCCTTGGCAATGCCTTTGCCCGGTCCATTGCAGGTGAGGATGGTTTGAGTGTTTCCAACGCAACGGGAGTGTCTGGCAACCCTACCGTGGGAGTGGGAACACCTGTCACCCTCAGACAAGCATTCTCAGACACAGAGGCCAATACAATTACAGCAAATGTGGCAGTATCCATCTTGTCTACTGGAACTAGCTACGCTGTGCCTGCCCCAACATCAGGCAAGATCAGCACTAAAACCATCGTTAACGACACTGCGTCCATGATCACGCTGACTGGGGCAGTCTGGGAAGACCCTGGCATCACCACGGTCAGGATACCGCCCAGGTTAACAGTTAATCTAGTGTCGGGAGTGGGTGGTTTTTGGCATGTCCAGCACCCTTATGTAAACATGCCTCACGGTGGCCTGTATATTAGCACACCCGCTGCCACTGTCATCAGTGACACTACCAACTATTTCCCTGAAGCTGGAACCACAACAGCCCAACCTCATCTCACCAACTTTGACATGCCAGCAGATGGACGGTTAAGGTATACCGGCAAGGTGCCAGTGCATGCTCACCTCGTCTATTCATCTAGCATTACCACTGCCAGCAACAGCCAGGTCATCCATCTACGCATCGGGTTATATGACGATAGCGCAGCCACAACCACATACCTGGCTCATACTGAGGTGGAACAGAAATCGCAAGCCACTGGTGGTGACGTTTTGTCCACCGCCATTCACGGTGACATTATAATGGAGGAGAATGATTATGTGTTTGCAGGGATCAGAAATGAATCATCAGCAACCAATGCTACTGCCACCCATGCATGCCTGTTTGCAATGGGCATGCCCATCTTGACCACATAACACCATGGCACTCTCTTTCACAGTTAATCCCGGCTACCAGTTCTCGGCTTCTGAGAAGGTCACCTACTCAAAGCTAAACCTGCTTGGCAGCCCAGTTATCACTTTGGATGGTCAGGCTGAGTCTGGCGAGATAGCAGACGGGTCCATCACAACCGCCAAGCTCGCCAGCACGGTTGACATTAACAGCAAGATAGCTGACCACAACATCGCCTTGACCAAGCTGGCATCAGGCACACATGGTCAGGTGCTTTATTACGACACCAATGGAGACCTGGTCACCCTTGGGCCGGGAACGGTTGGCAACTTCCTGAAAACTAATGGTCCTGGGGCAGACCCAGAATGGGCTGCTCAATCTGGTGTTGGAACAATCAACATTGAACAACTCAACCATGGAGGTGCCAATCAAATTGCAAAAACAAATGCAGCAGGAACACAGGCAGAGTGGGGGACATTCACAGGTGGACAATGGACTGCGGTTGATGACCCATATTACATCGTCATGCAGAGAACTGGCGGCGCATGGGTGACATCGGCAGACACCGAGGGAGGAGCAGTGCCGTCCACGCCTGCCGTGACCAGCGACACAAGCCAAACACTAGCCAACTACACGTCTGCCTATGATGGACAATTCACGAACGTGTTTGCTCAATCAGGTCTTGCTACAATCATTGGTTATACCAACACTGGAGGTGTCCATGCCAACCAGGCAAGGATTGACGCCAGCATTGCCATCAGCACGTTCACATCTATGCTTTCGTCATTGACATCATTTACTGATTTCACAGCAGTAATGGCAACAGTGCAAGTGTCATCAAATAATGACCAAGGTGCGGGAGTTTTCTACAAGCTAGGTCCAAAATACATCCCGCTGACATACGTCACAGACCCGTCAGGGACAGGAGCATCATCGGGCGGAAGTTTTATCATACCGGTTGGCTCTTCATTGGACATTCGTCTAGCCATTGGTTCAACGGGAACAGTGAACAACGATGTATCCAACGCATACATTAAATTCACACACGTATTGACATCATGACATGCGCCCAATCCGACAAGCTGAGTTTGAGTATGACGGGACATCAAGGGACTTCACTCATGACATTGCCGTCTACCTGTCCCTTGGGTTTGTTTACTCAGGAGCAGACGCATTCATCATGGCCCGGCCAATGGAACGAGACCAGCTTAAGTGGTGGAATGATTGGCACTACATACCAAACAAACCGGACACATGGTTTGTGTTTCTGGCAGCCGGGGAAGGACGCTTGGCCAGGTTCCAGCAGCTTGCTCCATACAAACTGCCCTACATTGCATGGCACAGAAGAGCTGGCAGTAAAATGCATGTCCATGAGTGGGCAAAATTTGAAAGGAAATTAAATGGGATCAGTTAAATCACCACCACCCCGAGACTACGCTAAAGAGACCAGGGACACTCTACAGGCTCAAATTGACCTCGCCCCAGACCTGTATGCAGCAGAGGCCAACCCTGAGTATGGAAGGCCTGCATACGCACAGTTGGACCTTCAGGTCCTGCGTGATGTGATGCAGGGCAAAGATGGTCAGGGAGGGTTGCTTGAATTATACGAGCAAAGCATCATGCCCGGCCTTGCTCGAGCCGATGCTGCCAGCAACGCTATTTCAAGGGAAGCTGACATTGAGCAGGTGGAGAGACTTGGCCAAAGAGCTACGGAAGCATTCAGACAAGCCAACCCGGAACAGGCTGCACTGATGGACAGGCTCAACCAGCAAGCCATGTCTGAACTGGACGCAGGAGCAGGCCTGCCACCCGCACTGGCCAGAGAACTGGAGCAACAAGTCCGATCCAGCCAAGCGGCAAGGGGCATGGGCTATGGCATGGCAGATGTTGGCAACGAAGCCTTGATCAAAGGTCTCCAGGCTGAACAGCTCCAGAGGCGCAGACAGCAGTTTGCCCAGAACGTGGTAGGCATGAACGCAGCAACAGCCACCGATCCATTCCTTGCCATCCTCGGAAGGCCAGGTGTCCAAGTTGGCCAAGCAGCAGGGATCACTGGGCAGGGAATGGGGATGAACCCCGGAAACACATTCAACCCAGAGTCTGCGTATGCTGGTTCACTGTACGCAAACAACTTTAATGCTGCCAACAATGCGGCCATTGCCAGTGCGAACGCTAAGGCAGGCATGATCGGTGGTGGCTTGTCAATGTTGGGCAGCATGGGTGGCGGGTTGCTTGGCAACCAAGGCCTGTTTGGAAAGTAAACACTATGCCATTCTCACAGCAATCATACACAGGACAAGGAATAGTTCAGCAGAACGTCACACCGAGGGCTGGCGAAATCATTGGTGCCAGCCTGGCCAACATGGGGCAAAGCATTGGTGCGGGCATAGAGAAGTTCACCCAACGCAGGCAGGAGGCTAAAGAACTGAGAGGTGAACTCACCAAGCTTGCCCAGTTTGTTCCAAAGGAGGAGAAAGATGAGTTCTTGGCCCAAGTGGAAACCGGAAGCCTCGGTGACCTTAAAGGTCTGCAAAGAGGGATCTACCAGCAAGCTGCCTTGAAAAGTATGCAGCTTGAGCAGGCAGCCCAGGAAGAGCGCATAGCCACGTCTCAGCAAGCAAGGGCGCAGAACGACCAGTTAGCCAACTTCCTTGGCGGGTATATGCAGGCAAGCCAGCCGCAGAGTGTTGACGTGTCCAAGACAGACTACTCGCAGCAGATCCAAGAGCAGGAGCGGAACATTGGTCTCTTGGAAAGCATGCTGCCCAAGCATGGGCCAAGACCTGCGGGTGCAATGTCCCCGGCCAACTCTCTTGCCCGTGTGGCAGCACAAAGAGAGCCTGACATGAGTGACCCTTACACGCAGATGGTTTCTGAAAGCCTTAGAGGCAAAAGCAACCTGACGCCTGCGCAGTCGTTAATGGCAAAGGAAGCTGGTCTCAATGTAACTCCATACACGAAGGCAATGGCAAGCAAAGCCAAGCAGGCTGCATCGGCATTGGACCAGGTTGACAAGTTTGAGTCAGGCATACAGGACCAACTGAGCGGTTTCAGATCCGAGCTTGGAAAGTGGCAAGAACTGCAAGCAATAGAATCATCCAAGCCAGACAGTGTTCCTGAACCACCAGAAAAGACAACGGAGCGGTTAAGCCAGTTTATGGCAGACGCTCTCAAAAAGTATCCTGCCGCTGCGCCACTCATTGCCAAGCAGATGTTCGCAGACCCGAAGGAACCGAAGGCACTGACAGCAGAGGAGCAGAAGTCTATGGGGTATGCCATGCGTATGCAATCAGCTGAACGTGAGCTTGGAAGGATTTTAAAAGACTTCAAACCGGAAGGGGCAGGCCAAAGCATTGCCAAGATGCTGCCCAACCTGATGAAGTCCGATAACCGACAGCAGTATGAGACTGTTGCCATGGATTGGATCACGGCCGTCTTGAGGCGAGAGTCTGGGGCAGCGATTGGAAAGGACGAATTCCAGAGGGACTTCAAGAAATATTTCCCCCAACCTGGCGACAGTGAAGGCACCGTTAACCTGAAAGCAAAAAGAAGGCAGGAAGCCGTTAATTCCATCACTGCGCCCATGGGGCTTGGCGGTTTTGGTAGTGCTTCAATCCAGCCAAGAATGCGTTACAACCCTTCAACGGGTAAGGTAGAATGAAAGAGATATATGTAGACGGGTATGACACAGTTGTTGAGTTTCCAGATGAAACACCGGATGCAGAGATCCAAAAGGCATTAGCATCCAACTTTCCTGAAACTGATGACCAGTTTGTCAACCGCATAGCCGATCCTGCCACACCAGCGTCGGCTGTTTCATTTGAAGACTTCCAACGCTACCAGGAACTCAAGCCAGAACTGAGCTGGGGTGACCTGGGCAATCTGGTTGTGCAAGGTGCCGGTGTTGCCGCTGGTGAACTCTACAACGGTGTCAAGTCAACACTTAGCCTCGCCGCACAAGGTCAATTAGGCACCCTAGGAGCCTCTGTGGCTGAAGGGGCGGCTAGGGGGACATATGACCTTGCCAGCCTTGGAAAACGCATCCAGGACAACGTGACGACCATGCTTGAGCCTTACATGCAGGAGTCAGGGGATGCTCAGAAAGATCAATACAACCGATTCCTGGCTATTAAGGAAATGGACAATGTCCGGGAAGCTGCCAGAAAGGGTGACGCCACAATTCTGCAAAGGTTTGGGATCGGTGTGGACCCTTCCATGGTGGACACAGAGTCTGCCGAAGGGTTCAGCTATTTCCTTGATCCGACAGTGTTGGGAACTGGAGGTTCTGGCAAGCTGGCTTCCATGCTAACAAAGGCAGGTGCCAAGCCAGCAGAACTGGCAGGACGGGCAGCAGGCGGCCTGGCAAGAGGCATCTCCAGAGCAGAGAGCAAGGCGGCAGAACTGATCAAGAGTGGGACAGCCAAGGTGGACGAGATGACCGGCGGCCTTGGCAAGTATGCCATACCTGGATCTGTTGGCGCAGCCGCATACGGTGCCGGGCTAGGTGTAACAGGAGGTGCAGCAGTGGGGGCAATCTTTACAGTCCCCGCACTGGAGCTGGCAGAAGGTTTGTTCAAAGGGTTTGCAAACTCCATGCTGAACAATCCAACCAGGATCGGCCCCATGCGTCACCTTGCCATGACGGCACCTGCTACACTGGCAGGCCGGGCAGCAGGCAACTTAAAGTGGATGGACCCGGCTCTTGACCTGGCTGCCAAAGGGACCACCGGGGCCGTGATTGGTTCCGCTTACGGAGCAGGCCTTGGTGGCCTTGCAGGAGGATGGGCAGGTGCTGCTCAAGGTCTTGGTGCGGGTAGTGTGTTAGGGGCAGGTACAGCAGGCACTATGCGCCTTGCAGAAGGCGTGACAGGTCGGGCCAAGGTGAGGGCAGAAGAGAATGATTACACCACCTGGAGGATGAATCAAAACAAGGACTTCCAGGAGTTCCTTGACCGCAGTGACCTGACATGGGCTGACAGAATCCATGTTATGGACGGCGCACAACTTATGGACGGCGGCCTTGGTGAGGACGGCGCGATCAGGGTGGTTCAAGACGATGTGATCAGGAAAATGATTGCAGACCAAGGTGGCGAAGGGACGGCCAGGGGTTTTCAGACCATTGAGGGTGAGAGGCCGGTGTATTACGTCAACCTTGGGTATGACGGGTATGGTAAGCCAATTTCCACTGTGGACACATTGTTCCACGAAATGTTTCACGGTTTAGCTAGGCTGGACGGGTTTGACGGCCTGGTGGCCGGGATCTCAAACGAGATCGGCAAGATGTATTCCCCTGACGAGGTGAATGCCTTGATCAGGGAGTATGAAAGCCAAGGCAAAACGCTCAAGGAATCGGAAGGATTAGTCACAACCGGTGACAAGTTTGCCGCACTAGCAGAGGAGATTGGAGCGGAATACTTCGCCAATTACATCAAAGGCAAAGACAGTTCATACCTGCTCAAAGGAACACCCTTCAAGGATGCCCTGAACAGCATCACCAGCAAGTTTGTGGCTGGCAAGCTGGACCGGGTGTATAACACCTTCCAGTCTGAGATATTCAAGCACACCCACCTGAAACAGTCCAAGGGCATGGACCGTGCAATGAACGACCTGATCAAGGCCCGGCGCAAGGCATATCGGGATGTGGAGTTGTCTGCTGACGATGCCATCCGGGCCTATGGTGAAAGGGATCTTGGCAATGACCAGATCTTCAAAGAACTGCAAGCACTGGGTGTGGCAGGCCTTGACAACAAGGGCCGCCGGGTCATGAAAACAGCTTACGCCATCAAGAAGGATGACTCCGCTCTTGGCAAGGAGGTATCAGATGCCTTGAGCCAGGCAGACCCGACCGGTGGCATGCTGAAGAACCCAGACGGGTCATGGGTGGGCAGGAACTTTAGCCCTGCACAGATTGAGGCCCTGCTGAACGCACCCGGCCTGTCCGACAAGGTTAAAGAAGTCATCCAGTTCATTGACACAATCAGGAAGGCAGGCAGTGATGCTGCCAATGTCACCTATGCTGCGGCCACTTACAAGACAAAGCGGGGCAAGACCCGTTACAGGAACCTGCCTATCTCAAACCGGGATGCCTTGATCTACGGCATAGAAGTGTCCCCGGTTGGGACCATGATTGCCCGAATCTTGGACCTGTCACTGCTCAGGTCAAAGATAGTTTGGAACTGGACAGGTGATTCACGGTTACAACGTGTGTTTGGCAGCCAGGAAGGCATGTATGAGGACGCTTTGACATATATCAACGCACTAGGTGGTGACACACCTACCGCCACTGTTCTGGGCAGCCAGGAGAAGCGGAACCTGCTGAACAAGCTGCTGGGCGTCAGGAATGTCAAAGGCAACCCGGAGGTGCCAGAAGGCCTGTTTGTAAAGGAAGGGGATCACCCATGGCGGTCATTCCGGTTGGATCGGTTTGTCAAGGCTAGGGCATTGGAGAACACACAAGCCCAGTTCAGTCAGCAGGCTTACGAAAAGGCGCAGAGCAACTTTAGTCCTAAGCCTGTCCGACCTGTTGAGCAGCACCCTGAAAACCAACCCATCCAAGGACGGTTGACAAACGAGCAAGCTGACCGGATTAAGGAGCTACAACAGCACTATGAAGCCAAAACGCCCGAGCGAATCAAGGTGCTTAAATCGGACGCGATTGAGTCACTGTCGTCTCGGTTGGTGAATCTTGGCATACCTGTTTCTGAAGCCAGAACGATGGCATCGGACACGTTCAAGAATGTTCACAACAAGGTCAAGGGTGCTGTGCAGGTTATCAGCGGCATGGGTAAGTCTGACTTGAGCAGGCTTGCCGGGAGCGGCAGGCCATCAGTCAAGACAAGGGCAAGCGTCAACCCTAACTGGTTAACGTCAGCCTTTGAATCGTTTGAGAACGATATTGACTTGGCCATGATGAAGGCGCAGCAAGTCGGGGGAGCCGAATCAGGGGTCAGGCAAGTCACTCCAGAGCAAGGCCAATCATTCGTGACAGGGGAACGTCTTGCTGACACAAAGGCGTTTGGTTCTTCACTGCGAGACGATGCAGCATCACCTCCTCGCGTGTATGCCAGTGTCGTGGAGGGACAGAAGTTTGGAAGCCAAGGAAACTACAACGTGTTCTTTGAGTGGAACCAGAAAACACCCATTGTTGCCACATCTCACCATCACTACGGTGTCGCTAATGGATTAACAGACATTCATGCATCAGCAAATGTTGGTGACAAGAATGCACGAACATTCGGAGACCCAAGCAACGAAACCTACACCACACTTCCATCGGGGAAGAAGGTGCTGGATACGCATTTGCTGGTCGGGAATAAAGGAATACCAACCGCCAGGACACACCAACTCATAGTCTCTACTCCTTCCTCTGGGCTAAACGAGGTCAAGAAAGCCTACAAGAAAGGGGGTTTATCTGCTGCCAAGAAAGAATTGGCAAAAGTGGTGTCCAGTGAGCTTGTGGGCAAGCAAAGCCAAGGCAAAGCAGCAAGCTATGCCAGCCCTGAAGGTGTTCCAATGACAGTGGCTATTCAACGGAACAGAACCGAGGCATATGTATTGAACCCGGACCTGTCAAACGTAAAGAAGGTTACCATTGTGTCAAACAAGCCCGATGAGGTTCGTTTGTTGAAGGAAAACATTCGCCAAGCCTTCAAAAACAATTCGTCCAAGCTTCCTCCAATTCAGGTCGTGTCAGCCAACTCTGGTCCTAGCGGGAACCGGGGAAGGAAAGCTATCACCGACGAGCATTTCAAGCTAACTGGAGAAACACGCTTCTCCCCAACCAAGCTAGACGCCGACCATGCCAATGCCGTCCAATCTGGTGACATGGAGACTGCCCAAAGATTGGTGGATGAAGCTGCTAAGAAGGCTGGGTATTGGCTGAAGGCATTCCACGGAACAAGAGCGAACAAACAAGAATTTAACAACGTCTTCAGGAACAGCAGAATCGGGGCGTTAGGTCCGGGTATATATTTGTCCCCATCAGAGGAGGGGCCAAAAGCCTACTCAAAACTTGAAGGGGCAAGTGGATTTGTTATTCCTGCATTTGTGAGAGGTGACAACCTGTTTAAAATTTCTCATGTAAACAGGTCTTCTGAGGAATATTTTAAACACTTTGACCCAGACGGAAAACTGTCAGACCAAGACGTCCAGGATAAAGCTAAGAGTGAAGGTTTTGACGGAGTTTTTGCGGCATCAGGCGGTATTGATGGGGCTGGTGAAATTGCAGTCTTTGACCCACACCAAATCAAACGAGCAGACCCAGCCACCTATGACGATAATGGCAATCTGATCCCTTTATCGGAACGATTTAATATCCAGTCTGACGACATCCGATTCTCCCCATCCCGCACCCTGAACAACCGTGGTGGGGCAGTCTACACATCCCCAACGGGTCACAGGGCAGTCCAGACCAGTTCCAGGGCAGGTGTGCGAGTCTACGACTCAGCAGGCAAGCGAGTTGGCCCGGTGTTTCAATCCGTGGAGAAGGCAGAGAAGTATATTGCCAAACAATCAGTGTCTAGGCAGGGTTCCAGGATGTCTGGCAACATCACTTACTCTGTGTCTGACGACTGGAAGGAGAAGGGCAGTGCGTATTTTGATAAGGATGGCAACATTGTTGTGCGATTAGATAAGGGCATCTTTGATGACGGAATTGCCAAACAGAAAGCCTTGGAAAAAGCGACAGAACTTGTGTTGTCCATTGACGAGGTTCCAGGGGAATACTGGAGGGGAACAAACAACAAGAACGAACTGTCTATATTAAGTTCCCTGGTGTCCAAAGACCACTCAAGCGGAAACGCTGAACAAGGTGTCAGTGTGAGCCGGGGTCTTGGTGGAAGCTTGTTTCACGGTTACAAGTATTACTACAAGCTAAAAGGCCGGGTAAATGGCATAGGTGCTGACGGTGAACCGGTGTTGACTCAAGCAACACCTACAACAAAGCTCATGACACCTGACAAGGCGTGGGAGTTAAACGAAAAACACACAAAATACCCACCGGGGTGGAGCCGGGATAAAATCAAAGAATGGCTGAACAAGAAACCCGTTCCGCAACCCCGATAAAAAGACCCGCCCAGGTGTATCAAGTCTGGGCGGGGGTTTGTCGTATCGTAGCTATGCCTTTTCCAAACCATCGGGGAAGGATCACTTTACCAATGGTTCTGTTTTGTCCAAACCAGCGAAGGCTGGCAGGCAGAACATCTTCACCTTGCCATGGTGACTAACACCTGTCAAGGGTTCCTTGCAAAAAGGTATTGTTTGCCATCCATGCCGGGTCCAGCGTAGTTGTTTGGTTTTGATGACACCAATGCAAACCCGCACTCACTGCCAAGTGCCACAACATCACTCTCAGTCATCCCATACATAGGGATGCATGGGATCTCTGGTTTCTCTTCACCCTCAAATCCGGTTGGCAATGGCAACTGGAACCAGACCGCATGTCTGGATGCTTGGAACATGTCCTTGATCAAATCCTTGATCAAGGCGGGTGGGTTATGCTGCAACACAATAGCACTGTAGACCAGGTCATAACTCAATGAGGGCAAGCTGCCTTGATACACATGGCAAGGGGTTCCAGGGCAGTTCCTGCGACACAGGTTAACCATCTTCTTACTCAAGTCATACCCGGTTGCGCTGCTGCAAGCACCAGACATTGCCTTCAGCACCCTCCCAACACCTGCTCCCAACTCGCAAGCACTCATTCCAGTGCAGTCCATGCCCGCTTCTCTCAGGTCCGACAGGATATGGTTGGCAACTATCTGCCCACTGATCCAGAAGTTCTCATTGGGGCCCTCCTTATATGTAGGGTCTGTCAATACGGCAAAGTAGGGAGTGTCGCCAGCCAGTTCCTCCCAATTACGGCCGACATGGTTTAAGAGGTCTTGATGCATGCTTCCATTCTCATGTCTGCTTTGCCGTCATCAGTCAAGGGTCTCCAGCTTCCCCAGCACTGGTGCCAACCAAACCAGTTGGCAGCATTGTGCCGACACAGTGCTTCAAACGGAAGCAGTCCAACACCGTTTTCCGGGTGAAACCTTCCACCAAAGTCTGCCTCGGTCATGTGGATCTGCTCTTCATACACAAAATCCATAGCGGTGTGTCTTTTTGCTGCCTGACTGAACAATATCACACCGCATCCGTTGAACATGTCGGCGGTTGTGAATTCTACCACACCGGCTTCCATCTTGGACTTACACCATTCCAAGGACTTGTCTAAACACTCCTTGAGCAGAGGGTGGCCTGGTTCTGCCGCATAGAATGCGTCCACGACACCTCCGTGACGTTCCACTGCCAGTATGAGACTGCATCCTTCAGTATCTGGAAGTGCGCCGTAGAACAAAACGTCTACATCTGAATAAAGGCCACCGTATTTATAGATCAGTTCATACCTGATCACCTGGGACCAGGCCAACTTGTTCCAATTATAGATGGTCCTGTGTTCCTGGTTGCTGTTTTCAACGGTGATCAACTGGACGTTCCACCCGGGGTTGAGACGCTTGAAGTCTTCCATGTTCTGAAGACCCTGGTCCCGCACCGGGTTGGTGTGGTGTTCTCCATACACGAAGAATGCTTGTTTCGGGATGCTCATTCTGGGATCGGAAGTTGGTGTTTAAAACCGTGAGGCACCCAATAGTCTGCCAGCCTGTCAGCATCACATTGACTACACCGGAACGTCTCCCAGCACAGTGTTGGCCTGGGTCTAAGCTGGAATCCTGGGTCAAAAATGTTTCCGATTGACTTGTAGTGTGGCAATGTGTGTCTGCCAAACATCTTGCCTCTGTCAATCGCAGACATGCAGGTAAACACATCCCCAACCGGGTCCACGTTGACCCTCTTCATTCCAGCCGGGCAATAGTAAGGTTCCCTGTCGGGACTTGGGTTTGCTTTCCTGGCGGCGGGGTCTGCTGGGAAAGCTTCCTTGTCACACTTTACTTTGCTGACCGGCTTTGGGTAGATCGTGGGTTGCTCACAGTAAGTGTCAATCTTGATGGTTTCAATGCCCAGTCTTTTGGCCAGGTCAAGCAATGGTTGCTTGAACCCAACCTGGTCTGGGTGCATTACTAACTCCACCCCTGTTTTCTCTGGACCGTAGTGGTCACAGAAATGTTCCAGCTTGAGTTGATAATCTTCCCAGGACACTTGGGACGGGTGGAACGAGAATGTGACACCACTGATTGCCTTGACTGGAACTCTTGAAAACCACTTGTCCAGGTTGAAGCTTTTACCCAGGTTGGAGGTCATTGAAACGTGGGTGTAAGCCCCCAGCATAGCCACAATGTCTTCAATACCACTCAGGATAGTTGGCTCACCACCCGTGATGTAAACCTCATTTGGATTGAACCTGAGCAGGGCGTCCACCCATTTGTTAACGTCTGCTTTAATTGGTCGCTCAGACCTGTACGAAAGATTGACCGACTCTTGCCAACAGTAGGAACAATTATAGTTACACTTCCACGTTGCGAACCACTGGATTGACAATGGCAATGATTCGGATTTGGTTACACACTCTTTCTCGGCACTCGGATTGTAGGGAAGACCAGCCACATTGAGCTCATCTTCCCTGAAGTTGAGACCCCACACGTCAAGTCTACCATCACCTGTGACGGTGACAGGGACATGATGCCCAACCAGGCTGGGTGGCATAGTGAGGCAAACCATCCTCATTCCACCATGGTCAACGGGGTATCTAGTTTTAACTGGGCCAACCGCCACCTCAAGCGTGGTGCAGTCTGGTTGCGCCTCGTAGCTAATGTCTAAAAATTCACTCTCTATTTTCATACTTCCACCCAACAACATCTCTTTCAGGGATAAACTGAGAACCCGGTTTAGCTCGCATTACGTGGTTCACCCGAGAGGTTTTACTGTCACCCCAACCGTCTGGCACATTGTCCAACTTGATTGTGTAGTCGCCAACCAATTCCATGTCAGTGAATCCTGCTATGTCCAGCAACCTGGCCATGCTTTCAACAGTGTGCAAGTTAGGGTAATCCCTGAAGCCAAGGGCCATGACAGGCGAACCCTTTGCCCAGGCCCCGTAATGAGTGACCAGCTCCCCGGAGACCTCCGCACGGTCAAAGCCGACATAGATCCAATCCTGCGTGACCTGGCGCAACTGTGACAGGGCTTGGATAGGGTTTAGCAGGTGGCAAACAACATCACTGATCCACACAATGTCAAACTTCTCGGGTATGTTGGATGCCAGATAGATGGTCTCATGGTGAAACCTGTAATCCAGATCAGTTAACGCCTTAACCTCCCTGCGCCTTGGCAGGTCATCCCAATCCATCGCGGAAGCGTGGCACCCCATCTGGGAGAACATCAGGCTGAACCACCCGTCACGGCACCCGGCGTCCAGTATCTTGCTGCCTGACAATTTCAGAAACCATGGTTTCCCCATCACGTCTGACGTATCCCACACACCAGGCATGCTAACCTCGCCACCTGCGTTGACCAGTTTTCGGTCCTTAATCTCAAATCTGTGATACATAAAAAGTCGGAGGGATTAAATCTTGGCTGTATATGGATTTCACTTGCTCCATTTGTGTTTTTGTTAAGGCGGGTTTTGGGTATGTGCTTGCGTTGATCCTTTGAAGAGGTCTGCAAGGAAGGTTGTGATCCTTAACGTATGCAGCATAGTCTTCGTCAATGTGACTGAACCTGAGAACATCAACATCACTCTCCCATATTCCCCACAAACGCTGTGACCACAACACCGGGAACGGGGACATGTATCCATTAAGCATTCTGTTAATTAAGGTTTGGACATTCCCTTCCACAATGGATTGGTAGTCTTGGATATGTTCTTCTGGCAATGCCTGGCACCCTTTCCACAGCACATAACTATAAGCACTTTGAAAACGCTCAACAGGATCACGGTAAACGGCAAACATCCGCTCAGGCTTAACCTTTTTCAGCCACTCATCCCTAAACGCATGGTTAATGTGTGGGTTGCACCACGGTGTGCCTCGGCTTATCTGGATTGCTGTGCCTGCATTCTTTGCTACATGCAGAAACAGTGTTCCAGTTGCGAAGTCATAAGCCATGCCCAAACCATACCACGGTGACTAACACCTTGACAAGCTTTGTGTGTAAGCCCATAATGCAGCTACTTCCTAGTCCGAAGTGAAGCATCACTGATGCTCTTTTCCCCAAGCTGATTAGTCATTGGCTTGGGGTTTTTCTTGCCCACAATCCAAAGAACTCCTCCGATTCCGACTGGGTCACCAAAGCCTTGTAATGCCTGTGCAGCATGGCCGGGCTATGACCCAAGTGCAGGGCAGCCTTCTGCTCGTCCTGGTAGTAATTGAGCCAATGGCTGGCAGCGGTGTGCCTCATGCAGTTCCTTGGCCAAACCTTGACACCGGAAGCCTCCCTAAGCCTCTCCATGCGGTCTCTAAGGTTGGTTTGAGGCCTGACCATGTCAGCATACCGCTGGTGACCTTCAAGCATTGTGATAACCCTCCTGGACCGCGTCTTGGAAGCCTTGGCCCCAACTATCAGATACCCATCCCTGCACTCCAAATCTTCCACCCGGCAAGCTTCGGCCACCCTTAACCCCATACACAGGCACAACCAGAGGTGGCCCAGCAGGTCATCCCCGACATGCGTTAGCATGGATTTGACCGATTTATTCGTTAGCATGCCAGGGTCACCCACCGGTGTGGTCCGATCATTGCAAGGCAGGGTAACCTGGGTGGGTGTGTATCTCATCTTGTGGCACCAGGCATAAAAGGAGGAAAGTCTGCGTCTCTTATGCTCCCGGTTTTGGGCCCGATCCAGAGCGCACTGTACCAAGAAAGTAGTGTGTTGGGAAAGGGGTATTTCGTCAGAAATATGGGTACGCATTTCTGACAAGACCCACCGCATTGAGTCTATATAAGCCTGGGTCCGACTTTGCTTTAATAAGTAGTCAAGGTATTCAAGCGAAGCTTGCTCAAATGACACACTGGCATGGAGATAAACCTGTTTATAGGTCTGCCAGACTTGAACTAGGGAGAGGTTATTAGACCAGATTTCAGAGATGATATTCCGGTCTTGGTCGGAGAGGTTCATTAAATGGTGCGGCTAAGAGGACTTGAACCTCTACGGGATATTATCCCACTACCACCTCAAGCAGAGAAGGGTGGGAAAAGTTATCCCCATGGACAGCTTTTGTCCGACGGGGTCCGGTAGTATGGCAGGCATGGAAATCAGCTCTTACCATCTTGCCCTCCTTGATCACTTGGCCCGAATAGATCAAACAGATTCTGGTCGGGTGGTATCTGACCTGCTTCAACACGCTTGCGGTATTCCTGCTCAATCAGGTATTCAAGCACGGCAGTGCGGGATCGGCCCGATTTTAAAGCAAGCTCATCAAGAGCCTTCAATGCTTGAGGGTCAACCCGAAATGTTCTCTGGGTTTTCAATGGTTAAAAAAAGTTGCAGATATTTCTTGCGTCACTCCAATTGGAGTGACATATGTATTGCCATGCAAATCACCTTGAACAAACAAACCGGCGAGGCACTGTCTACCATTGCTCGCCGCCTCGGGCGGTCCCAGGAGGAGATTTGCGAGGAATTGATCCTTGCAGGTCACGAATCACTAGGTCCAGAAACCGGTCAGTCTGGTTCTTCCCCATCTGGTCACAGTGGGCCTTCCACTCAGCCAGCAACTCCCCGTCAATCCAGCCAGCGAAACACTTCTTTGACTTTTCCCTCTGATTTGGCATAGCGGGTGGAAGATTCCCTGTTTGGGTGACTAACGCAAGCAGTTTTTATCAATAAATAACAAGAAAGGTGACTAACACCATGGAATACGTAATCACATTAACACTAATCGGACTACTGGCCTGCTGTGCATTGGCTGGACAACTCAAGAAATACAATGAAGAGATCAATAAAGACATATAGGAAAGAAGTGTTCTGGTCAGACCTGGCCAGTGACTTCCCAAACATGACAATGAAGCAAGCATTCCAAACCGAGGTCAAGCGGTGTGTTGGGCTGGACCTCATGGAACACCCACCGAAACCGGACATGACAGAACCCGAAGTAAAAGCCTTCAGGGCAGCATTTTTGAAAAGGAGGCAGAAATGAAAAGCAAAGGCAGCTCAGCCAAGGATAAAGGGAAAAGGGGTGAACGCATGTGGCGGGATGAATTAAGGGCCTGCGGTTGGGAAGCTACCAGAACAGGGTGGCATCAAGCTGCCGTTGGTCATGAGAGCAAGGATGTGTCCTGCCCAGCTATCCCCATCCATTGGGAAGTGAAATTCACAGAGCAGATGAGCCTGGCTGAGTGGAAGAAGCAAATAGCAGCAGACTGCCGTGACGGGGAGATCCCGGTCATTGCGTGGAAGAAGGCATACCAACCCTGGTTGGCCATGTTGGATGCCAAGCATCTGCTTGAGATCCTGAAACATACCGACCTGAAGGCGTTGGAAGAGTCCTTGCAGGTCAAATAACTTTACCGGGTGGCTAACACCCAATAAACAAAAAACAGAAATACAAAACATATGTCATTAACAGTAAGCCAAACAGCAGACAACAGTCAGAAATCCATGGTCCCAGAGGGACCCAACGTAGCACGCTGCACCGCAGTCATTGACCTCGGAACTCAGACCACTGAGTGGAAGGGCGAGAAGAAGGTGAACAGGAAGGTCTTGCTTTCCTGGGAATTCCCAGAATGCACGGCAGTCTTCAGCGAAGAAGAAGGACCCCAACCCTTGGGTCGGTCCCTTCACTACAACGCCTCTCTCCATGAGAAGTCCACCCTTCGCAAGCACCTGGTGGCTTGGAGGGGGCAGCAGTTCACCGACCAGGAGCTGAAGGGGTTCAGCCTGACCAAGGTTCTGGGCCACCCATGCCTGGCCACCATTGAGCATGTGACCAAGCAGGACGGGTCCAAAACCGACAAGATCACCTCTGTTGGCAAACTGCCCAAGGGCCTGACTTGCCCTGAGCAGGTCAACGAACCCTACGCATACTCTATTGAGGAGCATCCCAAGAATTGGGATCGCTTGCCCAATTGGGTCAAGGAAACCATCCAAAAGTCCCCGGAGTTCCAAGGGGTGACTAACACCGCACCTGCACCTGTGCAGGCAGATGAGGAAGAGACCGAAGAGTGTCCCTTCTAAACCAACCACAACCAGCCCCCTGGCGACAGGGGGCAACCCATTTCTAATAGCTATGACAAATACATTTACTTCAGAGTTCCAACCAGGAATCTACAACAACCTTGATGAAAAGGCTTACCGGGCAGACGGGGCATTATCCACAAGTGACTTCAAGTTGCTCGCAGACTGCCCGGCGCAGTTCCACGCCCAGCAGGACGGGTCACTTGAGCGCGTCAACAGTGAGGCTTTCCGTATCGGAAGCTTGTTCCACCTATATGCCCTCCAACGGGAAGAGTGGGACAAGTCAACCGTGCTATGCCCGGAGGAATACCTGGCAAAGCGCAGCAACGCCTCCAAGTCTTGGTGGGCCATGCAGGCCAAGGATGGGCGGGAAGTATACAAACCGGGAGACCTTAAACAGATCCGAGCCATGTATGACTCCTACCATGCCCTCAAGTCTGTGACCGATGCCACCCGGCAGGAATACAACACGGAAGTGTCAGTGTTCTGCCAAGGCATGATCGGCAAGAATGACACCAAGTGCCGGGTGGATCTTATGACCAAGCCAGTCAACGGGGCGGTCACCGTCATTGACATCAAGACAACCGCAGCGGGTGGAGCGCACCCGAGGAAGTTCGCCTCATCCAGCCGAGCCTTCCACTACCACTGGCAACAGGCCAACTACACCCGCATGCTGGCAAAGCACGGCATCAAGGTGATCAAGTGGGTATGGGCAGTGGTGGAGAAGGAAGCCCCATACAAGGCAGCAGAATACACCTTCAGCCAGTCCGATATGGCGTATGCCATGAAGGAACTGCAAGAGGCTGATAAGCGTCTGCTGGCATGTCAGGAGCTTGATGCCTGGCCAAGCTACACCCCCAGTGGCCCTGTTGAACTGAGCCTCTTTGGAGGTGTGAAGCTGTGAGGAAGATCGTCCTGTCGGAATCTGGCAGGGACCAACTTCCCGGCTATCTCAAGTTGGTCATGAACAGATTCATGGTGCAGAAGGTGTGGTGGCCCGATGGTCACCCACCTTTGCCACCAGCAAGCCCTCGAGGCATCCATTACACCCCAGAAGATCAACCGGAATACGTAGCCTACTGCCAGTCCATGCTGGACCAAGGGAAGGTCACACAAGGCATCGCCAAATCCATGCTGGTTGGCCTGAGAGGGTGCGGGAAGGCAGGGCAAGAATTGAGCGAGACAATCAAGAAGAAAGTGCTGAAGAGATGAGTAATCAAAATTACCAACCGAGACCAACCGAGTATTCTGGAGTTGTGTTCCGCAGTAAAACTGAGGCCAAATTTGCTAGAACACTGACCAACCTGCTGGATGTGAGTATCACCTATGAGCCTTCATACATGTCACCCGAAGCTGACCCCTATCTATTGCCAGACTTTGTGTGGGAGATGGAGGCCCCGGCAAGCGGGCAGGACCTGCTAATTGTTGCGGAATGCAAACCATCCCCACCGACAAACACGTTTTTGAGTGAGTATTTCAATAAAAAAACCAAGTTCTGGGAAGGTCTTCAGCTTGAATCATATATTTACCCAGTGGTGTGGGTTCATGACTTCTACTCAGGAAAGCATGAAGCATCACTGCACACTATGAAGCGCTACCGCGATTACCATTTTGGTGAAAAATGGTCGTTTTACTCTCTTTTTGATTGCACAGCCATGGAATACCGCCGAGCAGCAAAAGAAGCAGCCAAATACCGGTTTGACCTGAAGCAATGATCCCCAAGATACCAGAATGGATCTATGATCAAGGGTTCTCTCCTGCCGAGAGGGATGCCTATCTCTATTGCTGGATGAGAACCACCTGCTTTGACGACAAGAGGAAGATGGCAAAACGACTCGGCATAGGCATCAACAAGCTGTGGGCAGCCCTGAACCGCTTGGAAGAACATGGCTGGCTACGCAAGCACAAAGCAGGCAAATCCACCTGCTACATACCCCAAACAGAAGGACAATTTATGATTAAAGTTATCAAGAACGTGTCTCTACCTAAAGACACGAAACCCAAAAACGTGTCTCTACCTAGAGACGGTAACTGTACTGGTATTAATATTACCAGTACAGGGGAAGGACAGGGAACATCCATAACGGGAAAACCTCTACACTGTTCTCAACAAGATTATGATTCCTTGGTTGGTTGTATCTGGGAAGCAGGTCGAGCAAGGAGGGTGACGAGATGACAGACATCCCCCACATCCCATATTCCGACAAGATTGAGCAAGCCTTCATTGGTTCCTGTCTCCTTGGGGCTACTCCTGAAGCTGTTGACCTTGGTGTGACCTCGACCCACTTCTGGACCGAGTCTGGTCAGAAGGCGTGGAATGCCATTTCCAAGCTTCATTCAGTGGGTAAGCCTGTAGACACAGTCACGGTCATGCAAGAAACCGGTGGGCTTGGTCTGTGGCTCAACGATGCAGAAGACAAAGGGTCTACTGCTTCACATCTCAGTTACTGGTTTGAAACCCTCCAAGACTTGGCCACCCGCAGGGCAGTCTTCTTAAAGGTTCACGATGTGCTTGGCATGTGTTCCAACCCAGATGTCAAAACCGATCAGATCGTGGCCCAAGCTGAATCCAGCTTCTTTGATCTCTGTCACTCAGGGAACACCTACAAGGACGTGGATCAAAAAAAGGCCAAGTCGGACTTCATTGACCAACTGTCAGAGGCAGCCAAGCATGGAGGCCTGCCAAACAAGGGAGTCAGAACCGGGATGGGAGCGGTTGACGCCATGCTCAGAGGTTTCAAACCAGCCTCATTTAACACCTTGGCAGCTCGACCAGGCAGGGGCAAGACCAGCATGGCCCTCCAGATTGCCCTTCAAGCGGCCCAGAATGGCCTGTGCGTGCGTTTCTGGTCTTATGAGATGCCCTACAGCCAAATAGCAGCAAAAGCCGTCTCATGGCTATCCGGGGAGGATGTAAACGAGTTCTTTGAAAACGGGTATGGCAACATGGAAAAGATCAGGGATGCTGCCAAGCTCTTTTTCTCCCTGCCAATCCACATCAATGATGTCACCGATGTGTCGGTTCACGACATTCGGTCCCAGGCCAGGCGGTCTGTCAAGGAGCAGGGCACACAGCTCTTTGTGATTGACTACCTCCAACTCATCCCTTCAGGCACCCGGCAGGAAAGCAGGGTGCAGGAGGTTTCAGTGGTGTCACGGGAACTAAAGAAAACATTCATGGAAACAGGAGTCCCCGGCTTGGTCTTGGCGCAAATGAACAGGTCCATTGAGGGGCGGCTTGAAGGGCAACCCAGGCTATCAGACCTCAGAGAGTCGGGCAGTATTGAGCAGGACTCTGACGTGGTCATGTTCCTGCATGACAACCCGGACGAAGACAATGGGGAGACTACCCTGCTGGTGAGGAAAAACCGACACGGCAGAACAGGCAAGGTCAGCATGACTTGGGAGAAGTCAATTGGCAGGTTTACCCCAATTGACAACCGCAACGAAGAAGAAACCGACAACCCATTGTTTTAATGAAGATCATCCTGCTAACCAGCACCGAAGAAGCTGACCACGAAATTGTGTTTGAGATAACCAACCCAAGCGACTTGGGCTCACTCATGGTTGCACTCCCCGGCCTGGCAGAACTGGACATTGAATACACCGCCGACGAAGAAACAGAAAACCTTGAATTGAACTGATTATGGCAAAGAAAACATCAATCATTATCGGCCTGGCCGGGCGTAAACGGGCAGGGAAAACCACAGTGGCAACACGCCTTATTGAACTGGCCAAAGAAATGGGGCTGACACCCATCAGGATCGGTTTTGCTGACCCACTCAAGGCTGAGACAGCCAAGATATTTGGTCCAGTCACCGAGGAAAACAAGGCAGTCCTGAGACCGGTCCTGCAAGCGGTAGGAACAGCCATGAAAGAACTGAGAGGTGATGATGTCTGGCTCAACCGCCTCATTGAGACATGGCAGTCATACCAGCAGGCTGGCTACAACATGCTCGTAGTTGACGATGTCCGGTTCCCTTACGAGGCAGAACACCTCCAGGAGCAAGGCGGCCAGGTGTGGAAAATATCCCGCCCAAGCACCGACAATTCCGGTGACACCCATAGCTCAGAGACCAGTGTTGACCTGGTCAAGGCAGACAAATATCTGGTGGAAGAAAATATTGAAAAACTACTTGACCGGGTGACTAACACCTGGCATGAATACTGGAAATAAGCCACCCACATGAAATCACACGCACAGTTTTGCAAGGATCTGGACACCAGTCGAGGAGCAGTCCTTGCAGTGGCAGCATTCCTTCAAGTCAAGGGCAGGGACGTCACACTCCCTGCCCACCGGGTGACACCGACATGGGAGGATCGGTATGCTTTCCAAGATCAAGGGGACCTCATGGTAGCCAAGCCGCATCAGGTCAAGGAGACCAGCTACGAATTCACCTCCAAGGACGACTTCCCATTTGACCAGATCATCGTGGACGAGGAATACAAGATCAAACGCCAACTGAACAACCCACCCGCTGGCTACTGGATTGTCAACAAACACAAGACATCCGCACTCTTCATCCCATGGGAGGCAAAGCCCCGGTGGACTACTTTCACATCATACGACAAAAAACAGGGCAGGGAATGCACATTCCTTCGTTGCCCACTATCACTAACACACTACATCAAGCTATGCTAAAAGACATCCTACAAGAAGCACACAAACTGTGCGAGTCGGTGACTAACACCGAGCTATCCAACAAGTTCCTGGCTGAGCTTGTAGAAACCTTGGAACAAAAAGTGGAAACACTGGAAACAGAGGTTGACCAGATTGAAACGGTTGACAATTCCAACCAGCTCATATCTCTGGCAGCCACTGTTGGCAAACTGACACGGGATGTGTCATCCTTGCAAGTCCTGCTGGAGGCCGCCAAGCTAAACAAGAGCTGGTTGCCACCCTGCCACTATGAACTTAACCCAACTGACCCGGATGGGTCATGGGATGAGATCATTAGGAAAGGCCAAGCGGTCCAAGAGGAGTTTTACCACGCAGGCGAACAATACTGGCAGGCTAGGCAGGGTGACAGCCCATCAGGCAGAGGTTGGTATGGCACGGTTTCCATGCCTGTCATCACCATTGTAGCCACCGCTCCAGTCTATAATTTCCATTCCACCAAGAGACTGCCAGGCAGGTTCCGACTCTGGTCTCCATCCAGGTGGGGCAGCACACTGAGGTTCCATGGCAATGTTGGCCCAACCTTGCATGACAACTGGACCAATGACTCAGGCACCCCATACGGGCTCAAAACTGATGCTCCAATTGGCCTGTATGTTGAGCCAACTACAGACGTTTCGGATACATTCCGGGTCAGACCGTTTGAACAGAGCATTGAGAACTGTCTGATCGTGGCGCACAACGGTGTCTTGCCGATTTACTTGGCAGACAATCAGGATCGGTTTTGGATCAGGGACTGCAACATCCAGCAGCATCAAGGGGCGCAGGTAGGCATTAAGCACGGTCCCCCTATCAAGACGGACATCATCAAGCAGGCACCCATGGCCAATGTGTATCTGGCAGATCCTAGGTTTCTGGACCTGCAGATGGAGGGACCGCACAACGCGCAGCGACCACAGACTGCGATCTTCGCGGCTGGAAACAACATCCACATGCGGGGCTTGAACCTGTATGGCTGGTTGCAGGGTCCGTATCTCCATGGTGGGTTGAACCGCTACGTGCAGGTGCAGGTTCACAAGTCAAATACACATGATGGACGACAGCCACTGCCTCTGAACGAAGTGTGCGGGGTGACACTGAACAAATACTTGCCCGGTGAGGTGGCTGAGTGTGTGGGTGCGGGTGTGGCGAAGTTCCCACCGTCGGCGTATGTTGCACCTTCAACCCTCGGAACGCACAGGAAGGGGGAAGGTTTGTATGGAGGCTAATCAACTACCGACAAAGCCAGGCCCATATTACTGGCGCGAGTCAGACGGGGGTGAGTGGGAAATAGCTCAAATTAACAGGTGCATGGACGTCTATTTCGTTGGATGCGACATGCATTATGGGCTGAAAAAAACTGGTGGCCAATGGATCCCAATCCCTCCCGCCGAGGAGCTGTTGGAGTTGCGAGCCAAGGCGAAGGCGTATGATGAGGGGCGGGATGTCTGGTCTGTTGTCACAACGGATGGAATATCTGTTGGCATAGGGGTGCAACGTCAATGCATCAAGCTGGCAACGGAGTATAATGAGAGCCCAGTTTTTCAAAACGGCTACACCTGCCGCAAGGTCCGAGTCTGCAAGGAGGTGGTGGAATGATGACCACAAACCGCCCGCCATCGTGCGATTTGCCACCGGAGTTTTATAAGGAGCAGCTGAAGCCGTGTCCGGATTGTGGTGGGGGAGCCGTGCATGGATACATTGGCAATAACAGCGTTATTGCGTGTAGCGATTTGTCATGCTAAATCATGGGTCCAAACAACGATACACACGGCCACAAATGGAACTCCATCCCACGCCGCTCCGAGGTGATGGAGCTGCTAAGGTTGGTGGATGAGGTCACGGGCTGGAGAAATGATGCAGAGGTTTGCGAGCTGATCATGAAAATGGATTCCCGTTTCTCTGACAGTTTTGGGGAGCTGATTGCATACACTGAAAAACTCAGACATGAGATGGGAGAATGAGTGAACAAAAAACAGTCAACGTCCTTTCTCTTGGGGCTGGAGTCCAGTCTCAGGCTTTTCGGCACGGACCATACGTCCACTTGGAGCAGTTCATGGAGGAGGTTGAGAGACGGGCAAGCGAGTGCGCCGAAGAAGGTCTGTCTTTCGACAGTGCGTTCGTGGACATTGCCAGAGAACTCGCCAAAGAAATCGAGGAGGGGAAAGCATGAAACACAAACACTGCGGAGGGTGCGGTCAGATAAAGCCAGAGGATGACTTTGCACGCAACAAGCTGGCACCAGACGGCAGACAATACCATTGCAGGGAATGCCTGAACGCTTACAGCGTGGTCAGAAAGAAGGCCATCAAAGACGGCACATGGAAACAATGAAAGCTATACTGGAATTCAACCTGCCAGAAGACAGGGCAGACCACCTCATAGCACTGCACGGCATTGATATGTTCTGCTTCCTGGTTGGCTTGAGAGACGACATTAGACAGCACATCAAACACGGCACAGACCTACCCGAGCTGGACACCATGTATGCAGAAATAAACCAGCTCATAGATCAAGCCAACCCAGAATGACCAAACCTGCCGACCAACTATCCCACGCTGAACTAGCCGAGGAGATCATCAAAGGGTGTGACTATTTCTGGGCATCCAGAGGTGGTGACCCCTACGGTCATAAATGGGTCAACCCATTCAACCCACACCAAAAGACAAGCAACATGAAACCACTATGCCCAGCCTGTAACGGCACAGGAACATCACCAGACATGGACTACTGCCCGGAATGCGGCGGTGACGGTCTAGCCTGGTCCAACGAAGACCAAGCCAAACCCACACCCACACCCACCAGTGACATGCCCAGGACCTACGAGCAAGCCATCCAAGACTTCAAGAAAAGATCACTGTCCAAGCGCAGAGCAGGCAGGTTCAGCAGATATTAATATGAGCATTAACAGCACTCCCCCCAACTGGAAGAAAGACCACTACCTGCAATGGCAGGACGATGAGGCCTTCAGAACACTAGCCAATAAGATGTGGCCCAAACGAGGCACAAACAGAACTAAACCCAAGAAAAGAAGAAGATAAACACATGGAAGACAAAACAACACCCAAATCACTCCTCGAGATAGGGGACCAATACGTCCAGGCAACCTGGCACCACCCCGAAGCCAACACCGAGATCATTGCCATCTTCAGATACAAGGGAGATGGACAATGGGTCATGGACCAACCCCTCAGAGGCCCGTGGACCGTGTCCAAGGACGGAGAGGTGTTCAATGACTACCGCATAGCCCAAACTGCCTTCAAGAGCGTGTCAGTCCACGCCATGGCCCTATTCGCCCGACTCCAGGAAGACGGAGTGCAAGGAGTCAAAGACGCCTGGCTCACTGACGGCGGGATAGTGTATGACATGTGAGGTGACTAACATTAACTATTGCAATTAACCTGAAAACTGTGTACGCTCGGCGTGGGAGGTTGGCAAATACCAGACCAACCTTTTCCCCACCCATTCATTCCCATACCATTCTCCAAGAATCCCCTTAATTGGTACAACTCCACAACACATGCCAGCCAAATCCCTAACCCAGTTCAATCAAAGATTGCCCAGCTCCGGTATCAAGAACTTTGACGGGTCCCAGTTAAAGAAACATGACCCAGAAAGATACCAGGCCATCACTCGAGCCATCCAGGAAGGGCTGGCCCAAGACACCATAGCCAGAATCTTCCAATCCACCGAGCAAACCATTAATGGGATCATTAAGAAGGAAGGACTGGACTCGGTACATCAAGCCAATGTCACCCAGGAGCTTGTCTCAGCAAGGAACATAGCAGTAGCCAAACTCAAACAAGCCCTGCTCAATGATGGGATCAGCCCTGATAAGCTGCCCGTCACTGCGGCGATCCTAGTTGACAAGGTCATCCAGCAGATGGGCCTTCCAAGCCAGGTAGTGAGGCATGAGAAGGTGGATTTGACCCATGAAGCAGTACAGAACCTGCTCTCCCAACTACCCAAGAAGGCAGATGTCATTGATGTTGAACCAGTAGAGGATAAAAGTTAGGTAAGCCTATCACTAAACATAATTAATATTGTGCGAAGAAACAGGGCAAGGATGGGGGGAGGGGGTCAAGCTGAACCAAAACATGGTCAATGCTTTGCGGGTCCACCCTGCCAACCAAAATGACAAAAGAGCCCCTGTTGGGCAAGGAAAGGATGAGAAATGAAGACAAACAACACGTTGACAGATGAATATTCGCCCTATAGGGGCATTATGACCAAGAGAGAGGTGGAGCAGGTGTGGAACAGGATTATTGCTACGGACCCACTATTGACTGAAGAGGAGGCTGCACAGAGGAGCCTGGACGCTTTTTGGAGGTTGTGTGGTGGCGGCAGCAAGGAGGATCACTACACGACGGTTGGGCTACCTATAGGGCATGGAAAGGATAGGCAATGAATACATGGAGAGAACTAATAACGGTTGAGATGGAGGAGAGAGGGGAAGCGTGGGGAGACGTGGTTGGTGTTGCTTGCAGTGAAGGCGAGCTGGACAGGCAGTTTGATTCTGGGTATGGCGGTTCAGAAGGGGCACCTTTTACGTTGTGGACGATGGACAGGGTGTATTTCCCTGCGGTATATGACGGGTTGGAGTGGGTGGCCAGTGTGCCTCGCAACCCGTGTGATGAGGAAATGGAGCATGTAGGTTGTCAGTAAAGAAAGGACAAGGAATGATAGAAGTCAGAGTAGAGTCAAGGTTTACGTGCGACAAGTGTGGCAAGCAGGAGGTGTTTGGCAATGCGTGGTCAGAATTGCCTGACATAAATGGGCCTGTGGATTTACCCAATGATTGGGTTCAGAGTCTTGGTTTTAGGTCCGGGAAGCCGGTCTTGTTGTGTGACAGGTGTAACCCGGAGAGATGACACCCCGACCATGCCACAACTGCGGGCAGGAAGTGACCGGCAGGCCTAATAAGCTGTATTGTGGCCCTGTGTGCAAGTCGGTGGCCAATAAGAGGAGGTGGAGAACCAGATACCCGGAGAAGGCCAAGGAGCAATCCAGGCGGGCAAGTAGGGTGTTGGTTGAGAGTGGCAGGAACAGGGAGAAGTGTCGGAAGTGGAGGGAGGCCAACAAGGAGAAGCATGCGGAGTTGAACCGGAGGTGGAAGGAAAGGAACCCGGAGAAGGTGAAGGCCAGGAGGCAGCGGAGGAGGAAGGCCAAGGTGGTGGATGGTGTGGTGGAGCATAGGGAGGTGATGACGGTGCCTGGTGTGGGGCAGGTGTGTTTTTATTGTGGGGTGGATTGTGATGGTGGGTTTCATTGGGATCATCATGTGCCGATAGTGGCTGGTGGGCCAGATGCAGCCTGGAACCTGGTGGTGGCATGTCCAACATGCAACCTGAGCAAGGGAGCAAGGCTACCAGAATCAATTTTCTGTGAGGAGATATTTAAGGAATGACATTGGATTGGTTACATAAGGTGTTAGCCACCCTGTTCCTGGTCACAGGAGTGGCATGGTGGATAGCTTGGACTGGTTGGGAGGATTGTTCTCACCAGAGGGAAATTGTGGTTTTACAGGTCAGGGAATGGCAGGTAGAGGAAGTGTGGAGTGACGAACTGAGCAATGAATGGGAGGAATTTGAATGACAAAGAAAAGCAATGGTTGGATAGAGAAGGATGGGAAGAAGGTCAGGAAGAGGAAGGCAGGCAAGAGGAGCATGCTGGAGAATGCTGACCTGAGATGGAAGGCCGGGAGGGAACCTAAGCTTGGCAAGGTTATCGGTAAGCCGATGAACCATACCCTGGTTGAAACGGATCTCGGTTTGGTATCGGTGAGGGACAGCAGCCTTTTTGGGATGGGTTTGGAGATACCTGTGAGGGTTGAGCAGGGCAGTGGTCGGTTGATTTGTTCAGGGACACCTCGGAGTCCTTATAGGTGGTGATATGAGTGAGCTGAGATGGACACCACACCCTGTTTTGTCAATCCCTACAAGGGAAGAGGCAGAGAAGATGGTTCAAGCTGGTGTGTTGGCAGATTATTATCAAAAGAGGGAGGAACTGATCCAGTTGGAGAAGTTGGACCCATACCAATATGGGTGTGACCATCACAACACTGAGAATATCCCTACCAAACCGCCATGGAACCCTAAAGGGGTGTTTGCTCACTGGAAAGAAGTGGACGAGGTGATTGATGACCCGGATGTGGACATTATCTACATCTTTGGTGGCAACAGGGGTGGCAAGAGTAGGTATGTAGCCTCGAGGGTGGTGAGAGCCATGGTGAACAAGCCTCAATACAAGGTTTGGTGTTGTCACAGCAGCAATGACTCTTCCATCCAGGTGCAGCAACCCTACATTTACGAGTATCTACCCAAGGCATGGAAGGAACAGAAGAGAAGTGTCCGATCTGTGGTTAATGTAGGTTTCACCCAGAAGAACGGCTTCTCCAACCGCACATTTGTTGGCATCAACCACTCCCAGTGCTGGTTCAAGAATTACACACAGGATC
>Ga0070750_10000096_pt1 | contig 39658 bp, 26 predicted proteins | sample VirMetDEL_Nov_24_FD_77013 | JGI IMG/M metagenome (GOLD analysis project Ga0070750, IMG submission 77013) | Aqueous microbial communities from the Delaware River and Bay under freshwater to marine salinity gradient to study organic matter... | ecosystem: Environmental > Aquatic > Marine >...
AGCGGGACCAGCAGGACCAATAGGTCCACCAGCAGGACCAGCAGCACCAGTGGGACCACTAGGACCACTAGGACCAATAGGACCAATAGGTCCACCAGCAGGACCAGCAGCACCAGTGGGACCAATAGGACCAATAGGTCCACCAGCAGGACCAGCAGCACCAGTGGGACCACTAGGACCACTAGGACCACTAGGACCACTAGGACCACTAGGACCAAGAGGACCAGTAGGTCCACCAGCAGGACCCGCAGTTCCTTTTTGACCTTTGGGTCCTGTGGGACCAAGAGGACCAGTAGGTCCACCAGCAGGACCAGCAACTCCTGTAGGACCTAGGGGTCCAAGAGGACCAATAGGGCCAAGCGGTCCAATAGGTCCACCAGCAGGACCCGCAGTTCCTTTTTGACCTTTAGGTCCAATGGGTCCAGTAGGTCCACCAGCAGGACCCGCAGTTCCTTTTTGACCTTTAGGTCCAATGGGACCAGTAGGTCCACCAGCAGGACCCGCAGTTCCTTTTTGGCCTTTATCTCCTGTAGGACCAATCGGCCCACCAGCAGGACCAGCAATTCCTTTTTGACCTTTGTCGCCCGTAGGACCAATAGGCCCCCCAGCAGGACCTGCACTTCCTGTAGGTCCTATGGGTCCGATTGGACCACTAGTACCACTAGGCCCAGTAGGCCCCCCAGCAGGACCCGCAGTTCCTTTTTCGCCTTTGGGTCCTTCAGGACCAAGAGGTCCTATAGGTCCACCAGCAGGGCCAGCATTTCCTTTACTACCTTTATCTCCTGTAGGACCAATCGGTCCACCAGCAGGACCAGCAACTCCTGTAGGACCTATGGGTCCAAGAGGACCAAGCGGTCCATTAGGGCCAAGCGGTCCATCAGGACCACTAGGTCCAATAGGTCCACCAGCAGGACCCGCAATTCCTTTTTGACCTTTGTCGCCCGTAGGACCAATCGGTCCACCAGCAGGACCAGCAGGACCAGCAATTCCTTTTTGACCTTTTTCGCCAGCAGGACCAAGCGGTCCATCAGGACCAATAGGACCAAGAGGACCATTGCCAACAGGACCAGTAGGACCAAAGCCTCCTCGAACACCTTTATCACCTCTTGGACCTAGCGGACCTATAGGACCCTCTGAGCCTTTTAAGCCTTTTTGACCTGTGGGTCCAATAGGTCCACCAGCAGGACCAGCAACTCCTGTAGGACCTAGGGGTCCAAGAGGACCAATAGGGCCAAGCGGTCCAGTAGGTCCACCAGCAGGACCCGCAGTTCCTTTTTGACCTTTGGGTCCTGTGGGACCAAGAGGTCCCGTAGGTCCACCAGCAGGGCCAGCAGTTCCTTTACTACCTTTATCTCCTGTAGGACCAATCGGTCCACCAGCAGGACCAGCAACTCCTGTAGGCCCTATGATTCCACGAGGACCAAGAGGACCAAGAGGCCCAACAGGACCAAGAGGTCCAGTAGGTCCACCAGCAGGACCAGCTATTCCTTTATTACCTTTAGGTCCAATGGGTCCAATCGGTCCACCAGCAGGACCCGCAATTCCTTTTTCACCTTTAGAGCCTTTAAAATCTCCTGTAGGGCCAACAGGCCCCAATGGACCCGAAGGACCCGAAGGACCAGTGTCACCTTTATCACCTTTTGGACCACTGCCTCCACCAGAAGCCGCTCCTTTATGAATTACCCCTAAATCGTCAACAACCAAATTGTAACTAGTGTCAGACCCAATAGGATTTATTTTATGAAGCTTTATTTGATTACCAGAGTCAACAGTTAACGCGCTTTCTTGATTACGCATTAATGTAAACGGATCATCTGTCTCCGTTCCTATGTAAGCTCTTCCGGTATCTGTTCCGCCTTCTGCATTATCAAAATTAACATCTGAATGAATAGCAAAACTTGCTTGCATTTCTGGACCCGCAGAAATTCCCGGCCCCATAGGACCAAGCCTGTCTATGATTGAATACCCAATAGAACATCTTGGGCCATTCTGAGAAGTTCCATCGATAACAGCAACAGGAGCAGGATTATCATAATAGTAAAAATGCTCTGCCGCACCCATTACCCCTTTTTCGCCTTTTGTTACCGCGTCATTAAATAACATTTGGCGAGGGTCTCCGGGAACCGTAATTTTACCTACTGGTCCCGCAGCATTTGATTTTACAGCTCTACCTGCTGAATTAATATCTTCATAAAGAAAAGTAATTTTTTCATTTTGACCTCTAGCCGGAGGTTCTGGGCTAGGAATAAAACAATCATATTGCTCTAAAATTGTTTTTATTTGACCGGGATTTGTATATTCCATTTCTTTAGGCTGGCTTAAACACCTAATTGAAATAACATCTCCATAATTGTAAGGTAAATTAAAAGCTTCGTAAGTGGGGTAAAACTGCTCTATACCTTCAAATCTTTTTTCATTATCAAATTCATCTTTATCTTTTGGACCCCACAAAGCTTGAGGTCTTAAAACTGCATATCTTCTTAATTCTTCTTTTTTTACAGTTTTAGTAACGCCTCCGTGATCTCTTCTTAAAGAACCTTTTTCTTCAGGATCGGGTATTTCCTCGCAAATAATTAAAGTAGATAAACTAAAAGATTCTTCAAACGTAAATGAGTCGCCATTAATTAAATAATAAGGAACCTTAGAAGATTGATTTTTAGAAGGAGTTACTCTACACGAGGTATCTTTGTCGGTTGAAGCTCCTTTAGCGTTCAAAGAACTTCCCTTAGCGTTAGTAGCTCCTTGATTAAGTACTCTTGCTATTTGATTTCCAACTATGTTTTGAGTAGGGCAAAAATCATGATAAGCAATGACTTTTACGTCTATTGCCGCTGGCGGTTGAGCTGATTGTCTAATAAAAGTCGCCATTAAACTTTACCTTGCCCCTGTAATCTTAATCCCTGTGGTTTGCCCATTACCGCTAAAGGTTAATTGAGCCACCATAAATGAGTCATCAAAATAGTTATTATTTGATACTCTAATATTTAATACACTTTCTCCAGTGCCAAAAGTAATAATATCGCTAGAATATTTAGTTTTTGCTGCATTTATTGCGCTATTACCACTAAAATCATAATAAAGAATGCCACTATCAACATTACCAGAACCAGTAAACAAATTAAAGGTATTTTCAAAGCTTTTTGTATAATTTCCTATAATTGGTACGCCGACAATGCCTTCTGCCATACTTACGTTAGTAATGGCTCCAGTGGCAATTGTAGCTACACCCGAAGCGTTTTCGCCGTCTCCGCTTACTGATACTGTCGGAGCGCCCGTATAACCCGAACCTCCCGAAGTCAGATTAAACCCTGTTACAGCCCCACTTCCCGTCAGAACGTTAAATTCAGGTTCCACGAAAGCGTTTGGATCAAAATAAGATTTTAAAGTAGTATAAGAGGTTCCATCCCCGCTTTGAGCAATATCTATCTCTGGAGGTTCGTTATAAAAACCTCCTTCTTTGTAAATTCTAAATCCTGTAATAAATCCACTTCCCAAAACTCCCGTTCCTACGGGAGTGGTAGTAAGTCTTCCGTCTGATCCTGCGGGCTGAGAGAAAGTTACAGTTGGAATACCTGTATAACCCGACCCACCGCTTATCATTTGCACTCCAGCAAATCCTGTTTGAGTATTGTAAGGATAAGTTGTCTTCAACACGCCAGACCCGCTCGTGCTAGGCATTCCTCCGGTAAATGAAATCGGCAAATTATCAAAATATCCACTTCCAGAAGTTAAAAAATTAACTCCCGAAATAGCTCCACTAATTAAGACTCCGCTTCCACTCGGAGGATTAGCAACTAAAGAGCCATCACCTTTTGTGAAAGTTATAGTAGGGTAACCTGTATAATTAAACCCTCCAGCAGTCATGTTAACTCCCGTTATGGGATAAATAAAATCTCCATCGGGTTGAGATATATTTTCTCCACTTAGTACCGTCCCTGAAGCGTGAATTCCTCCGGGTCCAAGTCCTCCCGAAAAACTAACATAAGCAGGTTCATTTGCTCCTGCTAAAACAAACCCTCCTGTATATCTGATTTCTACTCCACTTATCTTGTATCCTGTTACTACAGCAAGTCCGGTAGCGCCCGCTCCTATTCCACTGTTTTCAATTACAACTCCGGGAGTTTCATATCCGCTGAGTCGCGCTAGCTTGTAATCTTGTCCGGCATCTATTCCCGAATAACCGCTTATTGTTTCTTTTATAATCGGAACTCCTGAAGCTAAAACTCCATTCGATCCAGTGCCTCCAGCGAAGGCTACCTGTATGTTGGTATACTTTACTCCCCCAACATTTACTAAACCTATGGTTGTTAAGTCAACTCCAGTTACTTGCCAATTAAATTTCGCCTCGCCTGAAGCTAAATTATTTTCATCAGCAGGAAGCCCATCTTGAAATTGATAATCACTTTCGGGATAAGTAAAGCCCATGCCTCCGGAAGCTATATCTACCCCCGTTACTTTGAAACCAAATAGCGCATCAGCAGTTGCAGAAATATGAGAGCTTCCAGTACCTCCTTCAAATATAACTGATCCTGAGCTATATCCACTTCCAGAAGAAAGAACGTTAACGCCGCTTACATTACTCGCCTCAATTCTTATTTCCGGAGTACCTGTGTAGCCACTTCCTTGATCTATAACGGATATGTCTCTTAAAAATCCATCGCTTACCGTTCCTTCAAATGTAGCTCCAGAGCCTCCACCTCCAACAGCAGTTATTCGAGGAGCAGTTAAATACCCAGTTCCTTGCTCTAAAACGCCCACTGAAACAATTGCTTTGTCGGCAACCAAATCCGGCACAGAAGTATACCCATTACCAGCATTTAAAATTTTAAATCCAGTTGCTATAGTGCCGCTCATCAGCCCGCTAACTTCTGCCCCACTTCCTCCTCCTCCAGTTATTCTTAAAACAGGATCATTTATATAGCCGCTGCCTCCGGTGAGTAAATTAATTCCCGTTATCATTCCGGAAAAGTTTCCGGTTGTTCCGCTTACATACTCTAATGAGGCATGAGCAGTAGAGCCTTCTATAAAGTAAGCTCCGCTTCCGCTAACTGAAATTCCTTCATAAAGCCCCGTTTTTTGAGCGTTATAAATTCCTCCTGTTATAATGCCTGTTCCGCTAGGAATAGTCTCAAAATCTGATACCGCAATTTTATTTAATCTGTAATCTTCCCATTTATAATATCCAAATCCCGAAATTTGATTTGAAGTAAAGGCCTCTCCGAAACTTGCGTCAAAGTTTAAATCTAAATCATATTGAAGGCCGTTATCTCCCGATATTCCTGAAAGCACAATATTTTCACTACCAGAGATAAGTCCTGTGGGCAAAGTGTGAATCGAAAAGTTTCCAGTAAAATTTGGATCGCTAACTTCACCTGTAAATAAATTTATAGAAGCGCCTGATCCGCTATTAACTACTTGTCCTGTTATAAGATCGCCAATACTAAACTCATTCGGTAATCCTGTTATAGCGATTGCGTCTAACCCACTCGCAGTAATTACCACACCTAAATCTATATTACAGCCCGTAGTATTGGTAAAAAATCTTTGAGCTTTAAAATCTGTTTTTTGCCCGCTTAATCTTACTGGCTCTTCATTTATATAATAATTATAAAAACCTTTGTTTACTTCTCCTGAGAGAGTGAAAGGTTGATCGGGTGTATAAGCGGCTACATACTTTCCTTCGGGATCAATTACTTTACCACTTTGAAAATCAAATTTAAATTCTTGTCCATTACCTGAAAAACCAAACAACCCCACTCCTGTAGAGTTGTTTAAAGACAAAGAAGCGTCGAACGCATAATTATCACGCTCGCTTATCTTTCTAAAATTGGCTCCGTCTAATATCATTTTAAGTTACAAACATGCTGTATTTAGCTCGTGGTTGAACTTGAGTCATTATAACATCTTGTTTTGGCATTCTTAATAATCCACTTCCCCAAGTAATTGAAGCCGAAGAGCCACTTTCATTTATTGTCACATTAAAAGATTGCAGTCCTTTTTTAACATCTAAATATTGAAAAAGCTCGCCAAAATTCATACTTCCTAAATTTACCGTGAGAGTAACTTTAGGTAAATGGTTTCCTGTATTATTTAATACTTTTATAAAGTCATGATACTGCTGCAAAGTAACAGATTGGCCACCGGGAATAATTGCTCCTGTTGTAGGGTGAATCAATGGAGGCAGTGCTACATTTATTACTTCTCCTCCTTGGTTGTCTATAGGAAACATAGAGTCAAATTGTTGAGTAGCTTCAACCGGAGTAACTTTAACAGAACTTACATTTCCCACGGGAATACTTTGAAAATCATTTATTATCTCTTGAATCTTATTAGACCAAATTGTTGTGCTTATAGCTTCTATGTAATTAGCTTGGTATAAATTATTGTAATCAGTTGACTCACCTACAATATAATCAGAATTACTCATTCCATAAGGTAAGGCTATGTCTAAAGTACTTTCGAAAATATCATATTCCTTTGTAAAAGTGCCGTCAGCGTTAGCGACAGTATGCTCAATAGAATCAGGTTTAAATTTAAAACTAAAACCTAAACATTTAGCAGAAAGAATGCCTTCGACGAACTTCTCTTGACTTGAATCGTAAATTGTTCCGGTAACTTTTACAGCAGGAGGACTAGTGATAGTTGTGCAATCACACGCTCCCGCAACTAAATCTTCTTGAAGTTCACAATCCGCAGTTTTACTGCAGTCCGACTCTTTTGGTGTATCGTTTGTTAATTTATGCGAAATAGTATTTTCTGCTTCTCTTTCATTGTTAACCCCTGAAGTTAATTCGCTTACAGACAATAGTTTTCTCAATCTATCTCTTTTGGGAGTTATCATGATACAAGGACTTGTACCGTTAGCGCCTTCTATTGTTTCTCTTATATCGTCTGGAGTTTTGGCGAAGCTAGCTAAAAGTCTGGTTTTTATTAAACCTTCAACTTCTTGATAGCGCGGCATGTATTTAGCAACTAAACTTTCGCCTGTGGCAGGGTGGTTTAATTGACATTCGAAATCTGCTTCTGTTACGCTAAATGCCGCTTGTCCTCTTTCAAAAATTCTGACATAATTTGCGTGATCAAGTTTGGGTCCAGAGCCATTTCTAACTATGTATGGAGGAGCTGTCGTAAATATATCTTCTCCTAATGGACCTCTTAGCAATTTATTAAAAGGTAAACCTCCGGGTAAATCATTTGTAAATGTATTTTTCTTTTTTTCGATTGCCGCAGCTTCCATTTGACTTTGGCTTCTGTTAGAAAGAGTTTGTTGCGCGGGCTGGCACACTTTTTGTTTGTTTAGTTGTTCGTATTCAGAATAATAAAAGTTCGCTTCAGGCTCAAAAGAAGTTGTGTTTTTATATTTTTGTCTTAATCCTTTGGGGCAAAATGTAACATCTCGGCCTAGCACTGAGGTCATAAAATATTTTCCAAAAGAATCAGCAATAGACGCTTCCCAGTTTAAGTAGTTATCTTCCATATCTTTGTCGTAACTACCTAAAGACATATCAAAATCTGCGTTAGCAACATCTTGCAAAGTAGCGTCCTTTCCAGCTATATAATCTATAAAATCTAAATAGCTGTCTGTATTGAGACATGTATCAATAATTTGTTTTTTTAACGCATCTGGAACAACGTATACTGGGGTAAAACCTAAAGGAGCATAGGAACCAATTTGCAAAAGATAAAGAGTTCTTAATTCTGGAGCATACTTAGCGAAAACACAGGAGATAATAAATTCTTCATAAGTTCGTCCATCTAAATAATCCACCTTATTAGCAAGGTTATTAGGATTATTTGAGAACATTTGTTTAGGTCCTATATGCTGCAGATAAGTCCGATAATTAGTAGTTCTTTCTAATGACTTGGGGGCCGAAGGTTTTTTATAAGCCGTGACAGGATATTGCCTGTACGTATCTTTTATAGAAACTTCATAATTTATAGACTCGACTAGCGCGGTAGAAGATTTTTGATTTATATTTCGCGCAACATTATTTATTCCTTGGACTTCGAGTACCGAAGCTGGACTGTTGTTTCCCGCTTCATTTACGGTTGGAGGAAAAGAATTTAAGCTATCATAGACCCACGTTACCCCAAAATCTGCACACCAAGAAGATAAAACTTCTCTTAAAGTGCCAACATGGGTGGCTCTATATTCTTGTTTTCTGTCTGCTATATTAATTATAATCCCCATTTGCGCGGCGGCAAACTTTAATTCAGTGAAGCTATAATCAACGTCTTTTAAATCGCAGTCACTTTTAGAATACTGCTCTTTTCCTACAATTATAAATCCTCCGTCCGAAACATTTCCTACAGGTATCATGTTTGATTGGTCTAAAACGCGAGTCACTAAACCTCCGTAAGCTGGGTCTGTAGGTGATATTACTTTTCGCGTGGGACGAGGGTCGCTAAACGGATCGCAAGGAGGACATAAGATGGGTACATCGAAACCATACTTAAAAGTTGAAACATTTACTGGTCTATTATTTCCATCGTGTCTATGCAGTAAGCCAACGTAAACTCTATCTAAAACATGAGAACCATCTACAAAATCTAATTGAAAAGTTTTTCCGTCAGTTCCATACTGCTCTTTAGCAGAAACTAAATACATTCTTACTTTGAATGCTGTAGCTGCTCCTCCAGCAACATTGCTACCTATACTAAAATCAATAGGAGTTAAATAACTTAAATATGGGACTTGCCCAGTTCGAGGGTCTACTTCAGTTAATCCCGGAGGATAAACTCCATTCTCATTAACAATGTTTAAAGAGCATGTGGTTTGACCTTCTCCCACGCCAAAACTCATTTGAAAACCATAAATAGTACAATTAAAAATAGTGCCGCTCGTCGCTGCAGCGCCTCCAATTGAAACTTCAATATCTTGTACTGGTATAAAAGCCATCTTATCCTTTTGCCTTAAGTTAATTTACACCTAAACGTTAAAAAATCCGGTTTCATTATTAAATATTAAATCAGTAAAACCAGTTAAATATTTTTCTGAATTTAATATGCTATAAGTCGATGTTTTGGTATAATCCACCCCTTCCTTTTGCCTTAATCCATCTAGCCAAATTTGCTCATTAATTAACTTTGTATTTGAATTTATAAATTGAGCAGCCGCTCCTGTTATTCTGTTTCCAGATAAATAAGTGTAAGCTTCGGAATGCAGAGGCAAGAAAAAGTAAGTTCCGCTCTCTGAAGAAGAAGCGTCAATTTCAATAGCGCTAGCCGTCCCAGACCACTCAATGCCTGAAATTAATTTTTTGCCATCTAAATATACATCTTTATTAAAGTATTTAGCATTAGTTAAAGAAATAGTTCCCGCTGATCCCGTATAAGATGTGGCTACTTGCTGACCGCTAATGAAATCATAAATACCAGTATTTTCAATATCGAAACTTCCGGTAAACTCCACTAAATAATCATTAAAACTAAATCCGCTACCTGAATATACTGCGCTTCCATCCATGTAAACGTTGAGATTTTGCCCAGAATAACCAGTTAAAGTTATAAAAGTATTATCATCATAATTATAAATTAATTCTTCATTTAATCCTTGGACTTGTTGACCTGTATATCCAGAATTAAAGGTATATATCTCATATTTTAAAGAGGTATCTATTTTTTTATTAAAAATTAAACAATTATCTGCATACTTATTCGCGTAATTAAAGTCAAAATCATTATAAGGTTCTACGCCTGAGATGCCTGTTCCGGAAATATTTAGGCCTCCCGTTAAATACTCCACTGTAATTCCAGTAAGTAGCCCTGTAACTCCGGAGCTATTATATATCGGAACGCCGTTTACCGTGTCTACTAAAACGTTTTCATAACCTGTTACTCCAGTTCCTGTAACTCCAGTGTAGTTAAGCGTTCTTCCTGTCACCTCGTTAGAATAAACTACTACCTCTTTGTTGTATCCAGATTCTAAACCAGTAGTAAAAAATGCATCAGAAATAATGTTTTTTGCGGCGGCTGCATAGCCGCCTTTCGTTATTAAAATATCGTCAAAATACCCACTAAAACCTGTGTAGCCCCCATACATAGTAGGCATCGCGCCAATAAACCAATCAGTAGAATTTTTAGCGCCCGAAACATCAAAAACTTCTAAATCATTTTTATCATTTATAAAGTCATGATAAATAATTTCAAGAGATTCTCCATCTTTTCCTACTGATACTAAGTTATTAAAGTTACTTAATTCTTGGGAATGCACATAAGTTTGTCTATTGCCGCTAGAGTTTATAAAGTCTACATAAACTTTATTAGCTGCATTTAGCCCAATGTTAACCCCTGAAGTATCATTGGGATTAGACATCGTTGAAGCGAGTATTGAAGAGGAAACGCCAGAGGGAGGAGTTGATTGTAGAAAATTAAAAAATACACACCAATCTTCGACGTTTATTCCAGTTCCTACTTGAAGCCTGTCAGTGTAATCAAAATACCCCGATCCTGCTGGAGTGGAGGAAGTAGGGTTGGAGGTTGAGCCTACCGAAATTGCGGGGTATAAATCAACATCAATCTTAGAACTATCTCCTGTTATAAAATGATCCCCTGAAGAATATAACTGATTAAAAACCACCTTACCTGATGGATTATCAAACGAATAGAAAGCAACTAAATTTCCTGTTTCCAAGAAATTCTTTTCAAAAGTTTTAATTAAAATACCACTATCCATTTTTTATAAAATAAAATAATTATTTAACCACTAAGTTAGCATAAAGGCTGGTTGGAATAAACTCGTTATTTGCACTTGTAAATTTACTATAAGTGTGACTAAATCCTAACGAATAGTAAGGAGCAGCTACTTCATCAAGACTTTCGGAAGTAACAAAAGCTTGAGGGGTTGCGACGTAAAAATTTTCTATGTCATCAATGTAAGTCGCGACTTCTGTTCTGTAGTCTGTGTTTTCGGCGTAAGCAGAAAAATTACCTCCTACAGTAACTTCTTCCCGTGTTCTAGTATTTAAATCAAATACTTGATAAAGACCATCTTTATTAGCGCTAGCCTTGGCAGAGTATTGAGCTAACGAAGGCTTGACGCTAACATTAAAAGAAGCCTCCTTGAATCCTACTTTTTTATCTTTATCCGAAAAAGTAGCAGATACATTTATTTCCCCTTTTGTATAATTGTCAGTAACACTTATAGATTCTGGACCTGAAAACAAAGAGTAAGTTCCGGCGGTCCATTCACCATTAGGATACGTATAACAAGAGTCAGCAACAGATTTTAAATATCCCGTTATTCCATTTGGGTACAATGATGCATTATTATTTATATGAGTATAATAGTAGCCCGAAACTCTATCTACTTTATTTTGTATTCCATTTACTTGAGACTTTAGAGAGCCGTTTATGCTTACCGTCGTTACGTCAGTAATTAAGTCGGTATCAACTGATGCATTGTAGTCAAAGTATACGCCGCTAAATGTAGTGGGGTTTTCTTTGGAAAATACTTCATAAGCTCTATCATTATTAAAAGAAGCTTTTACCGAAATAGTTTTTGAATTTAAATCTTCGTTTACACTGTAAGATAAGGCTCCAGTATTAAGACCTGTTATATCAACTGCCCCAGTGGCTATAGAATATATCGTTGAGACCGTGGGAGTTTTTGATCTCAAGTCGGAATCGGTTATATCTTTACCGCCTTGGATTGTGTAGTCTACGTTTACTGATAGATAATCATCTGCAGCTCCTGAAGTCAAGTCGGCACTGAAGGAAGATGTAACTCCCGGAATAGCCGCGATATCCATTATCGTTCCGGTTTGAGCTACGTAGTCCTCGTTTATTTCATAAGTAGAATCTAGTCTGTTAATGCTTACTCCTGAGCCTTTTAAAACTAAATTAGATACACTGAGTCCACCTATAAATTGAGGAGTAACGGCAGAGAATGTTGACGTGCCTTGAAGTCCTTGAACAAAGTTTTTAGCATTTGTTATGGCACTGTTAGAAGTTTTAAAGCCTCTAGCTGAGATAGTGTGATTAATGGTGATTAAACTGTCGTCTCCTTCGTTAAAGCTCCATTGATTTACTGGGTCCATTACGCCAAAAGTTCCGTTGAAGTCAGAACTTTGGTAACAATCCAATTCAATAGAGTAAGAAGCTGCCCCAATGTTAGAAGGATCAAAAGAAACACTCCGTACTACACATTTAGAAAACGTTAATATAGTTGAGCCATCATCGACTACAGTTAAGTCTTTGAAGTCCTCTGCAAAGGCTGTTAGGATAGCGCTTCTTCGAGTATTAATTTCATCATAGGTTCCAGTTACCTGCCCAGCTAAAGATATTTTTGTAGCTTGACACCATTTGTCAGCATAGTAAACCATCTCGTTGCTGCGAGAAAGATAAGGAACAGGGTAAGTATTTTCCGCTCCATCAAAAGTGAAGGTCCCGTAGCTTATTGTTACTGGCGTTGCCATTTACAAAATTTTCCTCATGTCAGGTGGTTGTCGGGTTCCTATAAACGTGAAAGTCACACTTCCGTTAAGCGTATTTGCAGAGTCAAAACTAAACGATAAGTCAGTAACAAATACTTGACTATCATCTATAGTTGTAAAACTTGGGTTATCAACTAGAAAATTCATTCCTTCTAAAAGCATGTCATTGAACAATTCTTTAGCGGCGGGCTGAAAGTCTCTATAGCTTATAATGTTGTTACTTCCAGTTTGATCTCTTCTCATTAAACTTTCTGCAGATACTGTTCTCGTAGATGGAGAAGTTTGATTTGGAAAATGTACCAGAGATATGTTATTGGGTTGATTAGGGAAAGATAATATTTTAGTATTTACCACTCCCATAGAATCATTAGATTTTACTTTCTTTCTCGAAAATGTTCCGGCTTCAAATACTTCTGGATCATCCGTAAATTCGTAAGTGTATTCTAGAGTTTTACCTCCTAAGTTAGAGCCGGAATTAGGTTCGTGAGTGACTCCGGCAAAGCTTGAAGAAGCCTTTACTTTTTTTAATGTCCCAGTTTGTCTATTTTTTGTATAAACATTTGTGCATCTCGTTTTTACGTCAGAAATACTAGGTAAATTACTAAGGCTAGCAGTTATAGTGGCGGGACCACCCTTGGAAACGCCAACTGCTGTTATTGTTCCTTTTTCGGACACCGAACAGATGTCTCCGTTTTTGGAAAAGTCTATAGTTCTATCTTTTATTAAAGAAACGCTTTCTATATTTTTATCGTCAGTATATTCTACGCTATAACTTACAGTTCCATTATTGGCGTTTATAGTTTTAGAAGTAGATAAACTTTGATTTCGAAGCGTGCTTGAGTTAGCATTTAACCACGGAAGAGATGCGGGTGTGCTTAAATAAGATTTATAAGCTGTATAAGCAGTAGAGCATCTTGTAAAAGAATTTGCTATTTCGGTATTAGCCCCCGCTTTAGCACGAGCAATTAAAGTGCTTTGATCATTAGCTCTTCCTTGTATTTCTCCGTTTTCTGTTACTTTGATTATTCCATCTTCGCCCATTTCTAAAGCATTGGTGATTTGAGCGGAGTAGGTAGTGCCATCTGTTTTAAAAAGCGAAAATCTTTTTTGATGGCTGGCCGTGCCATTTTCTAAATCATAAGTTTCATTAAAATATTTTTTAGCTACGCTATCGTAATCGTAACCCGCTCCTCCTAAGATGAAGTTAAAGCTAGTTAAAGTTTGATTAAAAACTGACTGAGCTAAAGTTTTAGCGGCGCTAATCGGGTTTATTATTTCTGTTCCTCCTGCTCCGTCTGGCTGAAGTCCTGAAATATACCTTAAAGATAAATCGTGAGAAAATTCATAAACGTCATCGTCTCCTCGCGAAGCAGAAAAGTTTTCCGAAAATTCTTCTAAAAAATTTGTGTCTGGAATTGAAAGATTGTCAGTAGCCTCATTTAACGCAGCTATGTCTCCGGAATCATAAATCTCAAGCGAAGCACTGTAATTTCCTACTAGTATTTGATTTTCTTTCGCTCCTCCGGCTGCGGCAGGAAAATTTACAGAAACAATTTTTCCGGTTCCGAAATTTATACTATTTACTAATATTTCTTCTGTGACTGTAGAGGGAGAGTTTAACGAACTTACTAAAGTATCAATTGTGCTTTGGGTCTCAGAAACGCCTTGTAAATCTGTGTTCGAACGACTGTCTATAAAACCCTCAATCTCTATACTCTTAACGGTACGCAGTCGAGCCGTTCTATCTCCTAGAAACTGACTCGACGCGCTTATGCCTAAAACTTGAGCGTTCGTAAAACTAGCCATTAAACTTTACCCTATAGATTTTGCGTTGACGCAGCTTGTCCGGGATTAACGTTAGCTGCGGTGTTTGCTCCATTGTTTTGCGGTCTGCTGCTTGAAAGTTTAGCAATTACTGCGTTTTCAATTTTAGCTATATCTTCTGGAGTTATCAAATTAGAAACTTCTCCTTGAACCGTTACAACTAAAGGAAGCGGCGTTTCAAAGTTAATATTATGAAAAGCATTTATGCCTTGATCCAGCCTCTCGACCAAGCTTCCAACGTTAGTTGCTAAATCAGCCATTGGATTTTCTGCTGCAGGAGCTTCTTCAGGGCTAGGAGTAGCGCCTCCTCCGGCTGCGGGTCTGCCCTGACTATCATATGTGGTGTTTCCAGCTCCTCCTGCGCCTCCCGCTACGGGTCTACCCTGACTATCAAACGTAGGACTTCCCGCTGGTAACGCTGGTCCACCTCCTGCAGTTGGTAAACCTGCGGTAGGACCTCCGGGTGCGGCTATTGCAGGTTCAGCAGGAGTAGCAGCAGCTACCGCTTGAGCAGTGGCTGCATCTGTTTGAGCTTGGCCGAGTGCTTGATTAGCTGTAGCTATAACAGTTACTAAATCTGCTAATTCAGTTTCTAATATTTCAGTTTGCGAAAATGCATCCATCATTTTATTTAACTCTTCAACGTAAAGCTTTGTAGCTTGATTCTGGCTACCCAGTATACTTTGAATAAATTCGCCTGAACCAAAAACCGAGTCGAAATCAAGTCCAGCATTGTTAAGCGCAGATAAAGAGTTTCCTTGTCCTGTCATCTCTTGCCCTTTTCCATAAAACTCTTTTATTTTTTCTGGGCTGAGAGCAGCTATATCCCTTAAGGTAGTTACTTCTCCACCTGATCCGGTCATTATATTCTTAACTAAAGTTTCCATTCCCCTGCTTTGAGCTTCTGGGCCGTCGTGAAATCCGGGGTCAACACCTTCAAACAGAGCCTTGGTGTCGTTATCCACATTGAAAAACCCTTTACCGCCTTCAGCCTCCATAGCTTGAGCGAACAAATGCGTACGGTCTTGGCCTATTTTCATTTCGGCAGTTTTCAAAGACTCTTCTTTGCCTTTTGCCTCCGCTTCTGCTTCTTGTTTTTCTTCTAGGGCTTTTTGCTCTTTTATCAAAGCAGTTTGAACAGCTATGTGATTGGCTACTTGCGTAGTAGCGTCAGTTATGTCAGCAGCATTTAAGGCATTTTCAAAATCTTTTTGCCTGTTTTTCATCGACGCTTCTTGAGCCTTTAAAAGCTTTTCGTCGATATCTTTTATTTCAGCGATATTTTCAGGCATTTTTGCCTTTTTAAATTCAGCCATGACTTGATTCTCAGCTATCTCGTCTGCTCTTCCAGCTTGAGACATGTATCCTGAAGCTTGATCTCGCAACTGTTGAGCTTCTCCTCCTCGGCCCATAGCATCAAGTTGATCTGCTTGTTGATTTAGCCGATTAGCTCTGTCTGTAAAAGTGTTTCTTAAAAACCCTGCGTTTGCGTCAATTGCTTGCTGCTTGAAAGCTGCTCCATCAGGCCCCATTATATCTACACCAGCATCCATAGCGCTTCGAAGTAATTGAACCGCGCCGCGTCCTTGCTGCATGGCGTCTCCTCTTGCGGAGCCGACTCCAAATCCTTCTAATCCTTTTTCAAAGTCTTCAGCTTTTTTCTTTCCGGCTCCTTCTGGGTCCATAAAAGTATTTAAGCCGCCCATAGTTTTGATGTCTTTGGATATTTGAATTTGTTTTTTCTGAGCTGCTAACTGCAGTTGGTTTATTTTTAGCTGAGTTTCGGCAGTTAAATTCGCAATTTTCATTTCAGAATTTTGGGTATTAATCAATCCTGATATTTCAGTCATCAACGCAACGTTAGCTCCTAATTTTTTGCCGTTTCCATCGTCAATTTGTTTAAGTTCTGTGAGCATATCTACATTGCTCATTCCATTGTTAACAGCTCTTTCTTGTAGCTTTCTGATATCTAAAAGCACTTGGTCACTAAGACCTGCTTCGCCGCCTGTTTTTTCTACGGCAGCGATCATGCCATCTCTGGTTTTCATCTGTATCTTACCGAGGTCATCTAAAAGCTTGTTGTTGACTGCGGCATCTTTCATTTGGCTAGCAGCTTCTGCATTTCCTTCGTCAGTTAAAAATACTTTATTTACATCTCTGACAGATTTTGCAGCAGCAGTCCAGTATTCTCTCGAAGCTTTATCTTCTGCCATTCTAAAAGCTTCACGAGCTTTAGTCACCGCAGTTAAAGTCTGTAACCATGAATCAAGTCTATTTCTGTTTTCCTGAATTGCTTCATTGACAGCCGCCATATCTTGAGCTTGTTGTTCGTAAAGGTTTGATAGAATTTCAGCTTCCTCTCTGGCTCTTGCCGCGTCTTCCGCAAAAATTTGCATAGACTGTTTAAAGACAGCCATATCATCCGTACCTATCATCTCCAGCATTTGAGCAAGCTCATGAGAAGCACCGTAAGTTTTTTCTAATTTTGTGGCTAACTCAGCTCCAGACAAGCTCATTAAATCTAAACCGCCCGCCACATCTTTGCTGAGTTGATCAAAATCTATCGATTTAGCTACGTCGGCAGTGAAGTTTTGTAAATTAACGGAGTCATCGCCTTCGCCAAAAACATTAGCCTCACCAGCTTTTGACGCTTCGTTAAGTCCCAACCCTGCTGCTACCGTAGCTCCTACGCCTGTACCATAAGCCGCCCCCACTCCCGCTCCCGGTAAAGCTCCAACTCCACCAGCAAAAAACCCTGCTATGCCCCCTATTAATCCTCCAATAGCAGTTCCCATTCCCGTGATTATCGTAGCTCCGAGAGCTGCCTCATCAAAGCCGCTATCTTCTGAAAACATACCGTAAGCATTGGTGAAACCAGTTTTTGATGCCATAGACCCAGATAATTGAGCCGCCGATTCTCTGCCTTTTTGTAATCTAATCGCTTCCATTTGAGCTTTAGCTAAAGCTTCTTGAGCGTCAGATAAAGTTGCAGATGTCAGAATCTGTCGTCTTAAAGCAGGAGAAAGCTCTGATAAAGCTTTGGCATAAGCTTTTTGAAAAGACATAACTCTTTTTGCATCAGGAGCTGATTTTTTTAATTCTGCGTCAAGATCAGACATTGCTTGCGAAGCAGCTTGTGATGAAGCGTTAAATCTTTCTAAATTTTCTTTTCCTAGTTCGGCAGCTTTTGAAAATTTTTCGAAATGCTTTGTGCTAAGATATTTAGCTGCGAAATGCATAGCCGCACCAAGAGCTATAGCACCAGCTATCATACCTCCCATTTTGGTTGGCATCATGGAAAATACCATACCAGCCGCGCCTATTGCTGTAACTGCTCCATTAATAGATTCGGTAGCCGTTTCTCCTGCTCCTGCCATTTTACTGATAGCCGGAGCCATCATTGCTAAAGCCATTCCAGCCATTGCTGCATTGTTGCCAGCTTTCTCGAATTTTGCGTTATTCCTCTTAACTAATTCGTCGTTAATCATTGAATCAGTGAGTCGCACGGCAGCAAAATTAGGAACATAACCCCTATTCATTCTGCGAACATCTTTTAGCCCATTAGGCTCATCTTTCTTATTGGTAACTGCTATTGGATGTCCATCTGCCGCAGTATGAATTCTCATTTGATTATAAGGAATTCCGGCGTCATGCTCTCTTCCTATTGCAGCACCAAGACCGCTTGCAAAATTTGGAATATAACCTTGAGCTTTTTTGCGAGTGCCACCATTTAGCGCTTGTTGTATAACCCTTTTCGACAAAGGAGAATTAGCAAGCTTTTTATTCATCGACTCTGTATAAGCTGGAGAACTAACATTAAATTTCGAGTCTAACCTTGAAGTATTTAAAACGCCCGGAGCATCGCTACCAAATACCGATTCTACGAATTGTTTTCTTCTATTAAAATCTCCTTTCTTAAAATCCCATCTTCGGTTTCCGTTTGCGTCCCTGTCTAAGGATTTGTTGGTTTTTAAAATAGCCGAAAGAGCTGATTCAAAAATTCTTCCTGCCATTTGCGGATAACCGCTTGTGTCGCTGGATATTATTCTACCTAATCTTCTTGGGTCAGGCAATTCGCTTGGCATTTCTCCAATGAATGATTTAGCAATTTTTCCTGCGGCTTCGCCAAGCGCTTGATCAGCTACTTTTCTGAATTCCGTTTCTCCGTCTAATCTATATGCTTGAGGTCTATAGTGACCAATCCCCGAAAGTAATACATCTTGGTTTGCATTCTGGAATCCCTTACTTTTTAATTGGGTTTTCGTGAATTTATGTTGATCTCTAGGCGCTCCTTTTACAGATATAACTCCAAAAACTCCCGCAGGTAAATTAACCGGAAGTCCCGTCATCGATCCACTGGTTCGCCCAACATTTCTTCGCTTAAAAAGTGCTGGGTTTATTCCTTCATTATATCTAGGTAATACAGCAGATTCGCCTCCTCTAAAGTTATGAATAATATCCTCTTCAGTATTAACTATTGCTCCTCTTTTACCTTTAATTTTTACTTTGGGATCGTAGTAACCCCTTACTCTCGGAGAAGCGCCACGACGCATCGCTTCTCTTCTTTCCATTTCTAACTGATCAGCATAATTAGGAATGTAACCTCCTGATCTCCTTCTGGGAACTAAAGCTGTGCCAGAGCCAGACTGTTGTAAGGTGGTTCTTTTAGCTAAAGAAGCGGCTATATTTTTCGCTATTTGCTCTTGAGCTTTTAAAAGAGTATTTTCGTTACTTATATCTTTTAAAATTTCATCATGCAATTTAGAAATGGACATTTCTCCTTTAACTATTTTCTCTAAAATAGCTGGTTCTTGCTGAAGCGTTTCTAAGACTTTATTTTCTAAAGCCATTCTTTTTTCAGTGGCTTTACCCATCTGCATGATGGTACTAACTGCATCTTTGGCTTGCTTGCCTAAAAATTGAAAAAGCTTAAATAATCCTACGCCCAGCATTATTAAACCGGGACCGCTTAACACATTGCCTATTCCGGTTAAGATTCCTTTACCAATTTTACTACCCATTCCTTCGGCTTCTCCTTCAGGGGCAGCTCCGAGTAAAGTATTTAAGCCGCTAACTATTTTTTCTAAAGCTGGACCTATAGTTAGTTCTCCAAAGGCTGCAGCTACTCTGGTTACGTTTTGAACCAACTCATTTAATTGAGCCGCCATAGTTTTATTCAGCTCTGCATTTCTTTGGTTAGCTTCATCGGTAGCAGAATTTGCAATTTGCAGGGCGTTGCCATAAATAGAATACTCTGAACTGAGGTCTCCAATGGCAGCTTTTAAAACGTTGATTTGGAATACTCCACCAACTAACTGGGCTACGTTGCTTTTTTGCGCGTGAGTAAGTCCATCAAACTGTTTTGCTAAATTTGACAATACTTGCATTGCAGGAAGCATCGCTCCTTGAGCGTCTTTTACTTTTATGCCTAACTGGTCTAAGGCTTCTAAAGTTCTAGGGCGCTGTAATCGTGTAAATATAGTTTTGAAACTGTTACCAATTACCGCACCGCCACGAGCAGTTTTCTGTTGAGCTGCGGTAACGATTGATATCAACTCATTTAAAGAAACTCCGGCTCCTTGAGCTGTGCTAGCCACACGCCGCATAGCTTCAGCAATATCAGCGCCACTAACAGCAAACGCTTGGTCAACAGCAATGATTCTTGAAGTTAAATTTTCTTGCTCTTTTAAGGATAGATTATAACCGTTAATGGCTGCGGTAATAGCATTAACCGAATCTGCTACAGAAAGTCCAGTTAATCGTGAAAGCACTAAAGCGTCATTAACTCTGGAAAGAGTCTTTTCTAATCCCAAGCCTTGACGAGAAAACTCAGTAGCGGCCTCCGCAGCGGCGTCAAAGCCCATTCCGGCCTTTGCAGCGGCATCAAATAAGCCATCACCAAAACTTCTTAAGCTTTTTTGACTTGTTCCTAAAACTACATTTATTTCAGCAAGCTTTTTCTCAACATCAATAGTCGATCTTACTAGCTGGCTAAATGCCTGTTGAACCGCGAAAATTGCTCCAGCAGAAGCTCCAAACGCTAAAACACGAGCATTCGATGCTTGTAATGACTTATTAAACTCTCCGAGCTGGCCCTGAATGCGCCCTAACGGCACAGTGAAGTTTTTAGAGTTGATGCCGCCTAGATTTACCTTTTTCTTGGATAATCTACTTATTGCGGATTCTATCTCTCTTGTATTTGCTCCTAAAGTAAGTGTAACGTCGGCCATTTCCCTATCCCTCGCTATATATTACACTTATTTTTTTAAAAATAATTATTTATATTTGTCTAAAATATCTTTAAAATCCATTGTAGAAACGGCTCCTTTTTCTTTTCTAACTTTTTCAAGTTCAGCTTGTAAATCTACTACTTTTCCTCCGGTAGCGGCAGCGTAATCGTTTAACTCTTCTTTTGTGGCTCCAACTAGACCTGAAGCTTGAGTTTCTCTTTTGGGGGTAGCTTTTCCGGTTCCTGTATCAGGTGCTTTAGTACCCCCTACAACTTCGTACCAATCTACTAATTTATCGATATCTCTCGTAGTCTCGTTGGGTGGAGTTTTTCCGTTTTCTAATACAGCTTTGAAAGTGGCTGCGTAAGAAAGTAAATTAAGTTGATGCAAGGTCAAGGCGCAAGCTGGCTTACCGAAAAGGTAAAAAGGGTTGTTTTTGCAATGAAGAAAGGGGTTAAAAAAGAAAGGGCTTGCGGCGATTCTTTTTATATTTTTTAAAGAAAAATAATTAAATTCCGCGTTAAAGATTCTTACTATTTCTGTAAACTCTTTGGGACTTAAAAACTCAATTTGTTCAGGAGTGTAATATTTCTTTTTTAACTTATCGTTTTTATACAAGCAATTAGTAGCTAAAACTTCTCCATATTTGCGACTTGCAAAATCTTCGCAAGTATTGTCTCTGAATGCGCTTCTTTCTTCTTCTAGTTTTTCAAATTCTTCTTTATTTACTTTTAATTTTTCTCTTAAATCTTTTCTTTGAGACTCTAAGAATATTTGAGCTAATTGTCTTTCTTGATTATCTATCGTCTTTTTTAGGTATTCGTGGCGATCTTCTTCTTCTTGACTCCACTCTCCTGAGTCAATAAAGTCTTTTCTTTTTTGATCTTCTGTGGGAAGGCCGCTTTCTTTAGCTTGATCATAAGCTTCACAGAAAAAATACTCTAATGCACCTAGCTCAGTTTCATTATAATGCTTAAGATAAACTATGTCGTCATTAAGTAGTCTTTTGCTATACCCTTTTATAACATAAGAGTAAGTTAATTTGAGTTCTCTAGAAAGCTCACTGGTTTTCATCTGGGTTAGGCTCTGAATTATCCTCCGCAGCCTCTGAATCCCCTTGGGGTTCCGAGCTTTCTTCGGGCTGTATAATATCTTCAGCCTTCAACACTTTATCCTCGGCCTCTTCAGCTTCCTCGATGTCTTTTAACGCCTCTTCCGCCTCGACCTCTTTCTCTTTGGCTTGCTTTTCAGCGTTGTCAGAATCATTGTTAGCGTTTAAATCTATATCCATAAACACCTTTACTCTATCAAAGTCTTCTTTTGTAGCGGCTTGCCCGTTGTACCAAAAGCTTATAAAATAAGCAAAATTTTTCATGGCAATATTAATATGCTCCAAATCTAACTCCTCATAATTATCGTAAGAGTTAAGCTTTTCTTCGTAGCTATCACCTTTAAAAAGCGGAACAATTTCATTGCCCTCTAGCTCATCTTTAATATAAGACAAGTTCAATATCCACCAAAGCACCACTTTATTTTTGGCTCTAGAGTCTGCAGTTTGATCAAACACTGCTTCTCTCAGGGATTCGAAATCTTGCATTCTATTTCTGATCTCTGTCATTTCGAAAAGAAGCGCTGAAGCTTTTTCGTCTCTTTCTTTCTTCTCCGGACCTTCTTTTACTTCTTTTATTTCAAGCTGCTGAAGCTCTTTCTCGTTTCTCAAAAGCCTTAATTGTAGCTGAGAATATTCTTCTTGCTCGGCTTTAGAAAAAATACCCCCGTCTTCGGTGTATCTTTTGTTAATTAGAGACTTAGTAAGAAGCCCTGCTTTTACGCCTTTAGCTAGTTCTACTCCATAAAAAAGCTCGGCCTCATCAATAACTCTTCTCTTGGGGCGTAAAATATAACACTCCAAAGGTTTTGTTACCTCTTCTTCTTTCGTTACGGAAACTTCATTGCCCTCTTCATCTGTCGAGGTATGCGTTACTTTTTCTACTGAAGTTTTACTTACATCAAACTTGTAAAGCCACTTGGTCGGTTTCGCCTGAGTAATTTTTTTATTTTTATTTTTGGGCATTTTATTTATTTTTTTAAATTAACGTCTACTTTTTCCATGTTGCTTTCGAAGTCTCTAATCGCTTCATTGCCTAAATCTAAAGTTTTTTTGCGGATATAATTATATTTTTCTTTATCTAAATAATTAATATTTACTAAGGCTTCTTGGGGAATGTATTGTTCAAGCTTTTTAAGCATCATAGCGTGATCCTCAAAAAGGTCTCGAATTATGCTTAAATGAGCTTTATAAAGATTAGTGGTATTTCTGTGATGCTGAAAAATAATATAAGCTTTCAGCGGGTCTGTTGTAGACACTTTTCCCTTCATAGCCTTTTACCTTAAAAATATTATACACTAAATAATTATAAAATAAAAGAAAAAACCCCCCACTTTTCAGTGAGGGGTGTGAGAGATTTTTATTAAATATATTAGTATATTAAGGCTTAGTTGAAATTGTCAACTGAGACTTGGAATTCGAACCACCAATAGTTGCTGCAAACGAGCAAGACAAAGTAGCGTTGTCTCCAATGCTGCTTGAGAAGTTCTGATTGTCCATTGTGCAATTAGAAAGCTTGTAGGTCACTCCTCCCACGTTAACAGTTACATTGGCGTAACCACCTGCAGCAACTGACTTACTAGCGGTATTAGCGCTCTGAGATAAGTTATCAACAATGATTTTCATTCCTTGGCTGATAGCTAAACTTTCAAAGTCTATGTTAGCAGTAGCAGGAAAGGTTGGCACAACCGCGTAATAATAAGGAGTCGAACTGTCTCCAAGTCTTTGAAGAACTTCTTGGCCCAAATCGTAATTAACAGTTGCACTTTGATAATTAACAAAAGTAGCTTCTGGCGTAGGGGAGGAAGCGGCTCCTCCAACTTCCAGAATGTTAACTCCCACTCCTGTTTGAGTAGCAATATCAATGCTGGTAGTAGGCGCGGTTGGCATAGTGGTTGAATAAGCAAAATCAGTACCCGCAAAAGAAAGAGTATTGTTTACAATTGCTCCTACGCTTGCTTCGCAACTAAACGAAGTTAAAACGCCAGATTTCAGAGTAACTGAGTTACCTGCGGCGGAATAATCTACGCCTTCATTGGTAGTTAAACCTGCAATCACATCTACCCCAGAAGCGCTTCCGTATATACCGCTCTGAAGAAGCCCGTTTAGATGATTAGCTTCATTACTTGCGCCTCCGTAGCCTCCAGCGTAATAGCCAATCTCCATTGTGCAAGTCGGAGCAGCCAAAATAACTTTGTCTACTGCGCCAAGTTGACCAAATTGATTTACGTCTTCACGTCCAATGTCAACTCCGTAGTTACAACTTTGAACGCCATCGAGTGTCACGCCATCAACAGAAACGGCCTGACTTTGGTAAATAATTCTATTTGTATGTCCCATAATAAAAATCCTCTACTAATATTACATTTTTTTTATTGAGTTGTGAAATAATTTATTATATTTATTTTATGTTTTTTAAGTTTATTTTCTAGGAAATCTGAATTGATTTAGCTCGAAATCTATAAAGGCAGTATAAACATTTGGATTCAAAGAAGAATAATCTCCCGCTACGTTTTTAGAAACTGAAACATTATCTATAAAAATGCCCGTTTTTGCTTCTCCCGTTGCCGCGTCTACTAATCCGGTGTAGTTATAAGCTTGCCCTGTGTATGCGCCTACTGCATTAAAAGGTAAAGATTGCTCGATAAAAGTAACTACAGTTTTATTTCTATCTGCTAAAATACTGCAAACCGCGTCTAAATTATAAGCAGAATCCGCTAAAACCACGGCTCTAGCTGTTATATTCGATAAGTCTAACCCACCATAAGCTCCCGGAGTATTTTCGGCGCTCATATTTTTTAAGAAAATAGCCGGATAAGTTTCCGTATCTGGAGGCAATCCTGACAGGGTTTGGGGGGTTTTTGGCTTGAGCTGATACTTGGTTTCAAATAGTATTTTCTCTTCTGCTTTATTTGTTAAATAAGTATTAAACTCTTTTACTGCAAAATTACCGCTGATTCTATTTGATCCAGTGATCTGAACCGTGGTTTGAACTAGTGCGTCAGTATGGTCTATGGCGCTTACGCCACTTGAACCAACTTGAAATTCTTTAAAGCTGCCACCGCTATCAATATAAACGGTCTTCATTACGTTGGCGTTAGAAACTGAATCGTCAGCCACTAACTGCTTGTAAGGAGAAGAATAATTAAATAAATTACTGTAAGTTTGGTTCGTTTCGTAAAAATAACTATTGGAATTAGTAAACGCTTCGCCTTTTTCGCATACAAAATGATCAATATACAAAAGCAAACTGCTCATCACTCTGTTTTCGTATTGAATTTTCATTTTATTTAAAGCTTGCTATAAATTGACCCAAGAGTTTTCTTATATACCCGTTTGTAGGGGGCCTATACGAACCTGTTCTTACGGGCGTTTTACTTTGAAGACCCATTCCTGATCTTCCTCGATTAAATCTTTTGTACATGTAATAATTAAAACCAGATATACCAGTTTCTATGTCAAAAAGCCAGCTTCTACCTCCCTGAAATGGCATGGGAGAAACGCGCCTAAGAAGGGTAACGTCCGGTATAGAAGCTCTAAACATTTTTTGTATCTTTTTGCCTCCTGCTACTATTTTAGTCTTTGACCTTGCTGGCTTTACTTGGCCCGAAGCTAATAACGCTTTTTCTACGGGTGATATAGGATCAGTACCTCTAGAGAATCCTATGTAAGTAAAAAGATTTCCTTTTCCACCTAAAGTGCCACTCTCATTACTTGCGGAAACTCCTCCTTCAATTTCTTGGGTTACTACGTGATCTCGAAATCTATCGACTAATTTAGCTTTTTCTATATTATATTTTTTTTCGGCGTTCTTTAGGGAGGCTCTACCAAACGTTTTAGATTTAGCTATTTTAGTAGCTATAGACTTCATGTTGTATGAACCGCCTCGTGCCATATTATATTTGATCAGTTAATTTGAACACGTAATAATCTTTTGTAAGAATGCTTACTTTTTTATCTGCGCCATTCATGTAATAATCTTTATTTCCTATTACGATTCTTTCAGTCTTCATACCGTTTCTGATGAAGTCTCTTGCGTCTTTTTCTACTTTTATTCTTATTTCATTATCAGGTATTTCTATCTTTGCTTCGTCAATAAAATCATCTGTAGCAACAGAGCTATTACTAATTACTAATCCATTATAAACTCCAGACACCGCAGTATAAGTATAATTGGACTCCTTATACTCCGTATCGTAACCATATAAAAAACTAACGTTTAAATCAGCAACGGTTTTTACAGGCTCCTTATAAACAACTATTTCTTTTTTAAAAGTATCAAAGCTATCACCAATACTTCCGGTGACTGAAGCTATTTCAGTTGATGTAAGAAGACTTGCCATATTAATAGTTTCTTATTCTGTTGTAGAATTCAGTTCCGTTACCTCTATAGTAAGGATCATAAAATCCTTCCACAGTATCGTCACCTGCAACTTGCCGGGGTTTAGCTTTGTTAGTTTTATAAAAATTGATAGCTTTAAACAATGCGTCAGATTCTTCTTTTTTGGTATTGGTAAGCTCTTTCATAACCGCAAGCTTGTTAGCCTTGCGAACCCTCATTCCATCTTGAGAAACTTCCACCACGGTGTCGGTTGAAGCAGCGCCAGCACTTTGCCGTATTAAAAGTTCGTAGTAATGAATAACGTACATTCTTTTAAATATAAATGTTTCGTACTCATTTATTTCAACTTGTTTTTTGTCTACCTCTTGTTCGATCTCTAAACTGGTTGCGTCAATTTCAAATTCGGTATTTAAGGCGTTGTTTAATCCTCCAATATTATTACGTAACCATGTAGCGATAGCCGGAACAGAGATTGTACTCGGCTCCCCTAGTTCGCGAAAAGTCTCTTCAGCTATATCAACTACTTTCATAATATATCTTACACTTTATTTAGTTTATTTTTTCCAACTATCCCAAAATTGATTATTCTTTTCTGCTTCCTCGGCGCTAAATATAGGGAATCTTCTATCTTTTCGCCCTTTTCTTATGCCACTCACCTTTATTGTTACAAATTCTGGAGCGTCATCTTTAAAATTTATATAAATTTTAGCGTTTTGAACATACGCTCCAAATATGCAAGGAGAGCTAGGAACGAAACTACTTATGGTAATTGAATCTTCTTCACAAACACTTAAAAAGATTTTATCAATTTCATAAGTTATAGATTTATCATAATTTGTTTGGATTTGTATAATGTCTTCAAAAATAGCTTCAGGCATTTCTGTGCAATATAAAGCTACATACTCTTCTAAATAAGAGCTTTCTACGATAGCATGTTTATCTGGAGTCTCGCCTTTTGTACCTTTTTGACCTTTGTCTCCTTTAGCTCCTGCACTACCTGTAGAACCCGTGTCACCTTTGGCTCCCGTGCTACCCCCACTGCCTGTGTCGCCTTTTTGACCTTTGCTGCCGTCACTACCATTGCTTCCCGCAGCGCCTTTGTCTCCTTTATCTCCTGTGCTGCCTGTAGAACCTGTGTCACCTTTGGCTCCCGTGCTACCCGCACTGCCTGTGTCACCTTTTTCACCTTTGCTCCCGTCACTACCATTGCTTCCCGGAGCGCCTTTGTCTCCTTTATCTCCAGTGCTGCCTGTAGAACCCGTGTCACCTTTGGCTCCTGTTGGTCCTGTGCCTCCAGCGGCTCCAGTGGGTCCTGTACCTCCAGTGCTTCCTGCGCTTCCTGTTGGTCCAATCGGTCCTGTAGAACCCGCGCTACCTGCGTCTCCTTTGGCTCCAGTTGGCCCCGTGCTTCCAGCGCCTCCTGTTGGTCCTGTAGCTCCAGTGCTTCCTGCGCTTCCTACTGGTCCAATCGGTCCTGTAGAGCCTGCGCTACCTGCATCTCCTTTGGCTCCAGTTGGCCCCGTGCTTCCAGCGGCTCCTGTTGGTCCTGTGCCTCCCGCAGCTCCAGTGGGTCCTGTAGCTCCAGTGCTTCCTGCGCTTCCTACTGGTCCAATCGGTCCTGTAGAACCTGCGCTACCTGCATCTCCTTTGGCTCCAGTTGGCCCCGTGCTTCCAGCGGCTCCTGTTGGTCCTGTGCCTCCCGCAGCTCCAGTGGGTCCTGTAGCTCCAGCGCTTCCTGCGCTTCCTACTGGTCCAATCGGTCCTGTAGCTCCAGTGCTTCCTGCGCTTCCTACTGGTCCAAGCGGTCCTGTAGCACCCGCGCTACCTGCATCTCCTTTGGCTCCTGTGGGTCCTGTGCTTCCAGCGGCTCCTGTTGGACCTGTGGCTCCAGCCTCACCTTTTAGCCCTTTAGCTCCAGAAAGGCCCTGCGGTCCTACTTCTATAGTTTCTGCATTACCGCTGTCGTCAATTATGCGAATACCTTTAACCTGAATAGTACCCGCAGGGCCAATGTTTATGTCTGAAGTTCCACCCGAACCATCCACTAATTGAACACCTTTTACTTTTAAGTCGCCCGCAGGTCCTGCTTGTAATTCAGTTCCTCCTAGCTTAATTGTTGAGCCTTCTAAATATAAATCTCTAAAGGTATGAGAGGCAGCGCCTAAATCACACTGGCCACTTAGAGGATACAAAGTGCCACTTACTATAGATAAGCTTTGTAAGTATAAATCTCTAAATGGTTTTCGAGGATTATAATAAGGGCCATAAATGCTGTCGTCATATATTGAGTCAGCGCCTAGGTCATACGCCCCGCTCGCTGTCGGCACAAAATGTCCTGATATTTGTACGTCTGGACCAGTTATAGGGGCATTTGAACCATCTTCACTGCCTCGTGGGTCTTGCCTTCTTTCTCCTGCTCCTCTAATTATTGAAGCAGTAATTATGTTCCACGGATAAGTTAGATTACCTATATTATAGAGTCCGCTTATCTCACTAGATACTTGCTCAGTGCTGTCAAGCTCAAGATCATTCGCTTTTTCAACCGTACCGCCCGCCGGAACAATGAACCCTCCTACTCTTAAATCAGAAACTCCTAAATCTCCATTAGTTCCACTTCCGGGTATTCCGTGAGGAAGCTCTGTCGTGCTAATCTCATTTACAAATATTTTTTTCCAAGGAAGATCAATAGCGTAAGTACCTTCAGGAGTACCATCGCCTGTAGTCATAAAGTTATTCGTCCCTAAATCTTGAACTCCTGAAGTTCCGGCTGACCGATAAGGCTCTCCTATAACGCCGGGTTCGATTGAATAGCGAACAACTCCTGTCTCAATAATTCCTGAAGAAGGAGAAATATGACTTCCGGAAAAGAAAGCATTTACTACATTCGAATTATCGGGGTTAGAAAAAGCGATGCCCTGAAAACCTTCGTTACTAGTATAAGGATTATAAGTACCTGACCAATCTATATGAGAATTAGATAACTCAATATGATCGGGTACACCTGCTGGCCCCTTTAGACCACCCGCAAAAACTCCCTTTATGCCCCGAAAAGAAGTTGGAGGATTTCCTGACGCATACAACATTTGAAACTCGGTACTAATAGGGTTAGTTCCGTCAGTACCTTTAGTTCCTTTTTGCCCTTTTTCTCCTTTATCTCCCGTATTTCCTTTTTGGCCTTTGTCACCTTTTTGGCCTTTATCACCCTTATCTCCTTTATCTCCTGTTTGACCTTTTTGGCCTTTCTGTCCCTTCTCTCCTTTTTCGCCCTTTTCTCCTTTGTCTCCTTTCTCTCCTTTGATTCCCTTCTGGCCCTTTTCTCCTTTTTCACCCTTTTCTCCCTTGTCTCCCTTTTGGCCTTTTTCTCCTTTTTCTCCTTTTTCTCCTTTATCGCCCTTCTGTCCTTTGTCTCCTTTCTGCCCTTTTTCGCCTTTCTCTCCTTTGTCTCCTTTCTGCCCCTTCTCTCCTTTGTCTCCTTTCTGCCCTTTGTCGCCTTTTTGGCCTTTGTCGCCTTTATTACCTTTTTCTTCTACATCGCCTGTATTTCCCTTAAAGCCTTTTTCTCCTTTTTGGCCCTTCTCTCCCTTCTGACCTTTATCGCCCTTGGCTCCTCTAGCTCCCACATCAACCTCTTTAACAGGTCCACCGCTAGCTGTGGCGCTAGTCGTTGAAGAAGAAGCGGGAGAAGCAACAGTATCTGTGCGGCCAGTGGAAACAACGCTTACTTGCGCTCCACTACCCGTACTCACTGGAACGACGGAACCATCGTCAGCACCAGATACTATTACATCAGACATCTTTAAGAAACGTTCGTTGTGGTTTCAGGATAAATAAATACATCGCCCTTAACTAACTTATCAGCGAAATTATCTTGGGAATATTCTATATCATATACTCCTCTTATAATTGGTAGCCCGCTAGTTTGAGACGCTAAAAGTTTAACATCAAAAAAACCTCCTGTAATTCCCGTGGGGGTAACTCCAGAAGGTGCTAAACTTACGATTATGCCTGTATCTGAATAGCGCCTTTTAACCACGCCACTCATAGAATAACCACTTAAATTAATAGGGTCTCCGTCAGCATCTTTAGCCTGAAAACGAACATAGAACTCAGAACCTTGCGTAATATTTAGGTTATAGCTAGTAGCCATAACACATATTACACTTAATATAATATATTATTTACCTTCTTCTAAGATTTCTCTAATATTTTTGGGTAATTTTTCATTAGATTCATCTGCTTGAGAAGGCATTTTAAATTTAGCTACGTGCTTTTTAAAATCATTTAATAAAGTTTTTTCTAATCTTCCTCTATCATCTACAGGCACTATTCCTAATTTAGAAGCATGAAGATAAATGTCAGATTTCGTCATGCCATTTAACTTATTTAAATATTCTGCTTCATCAATAGTACCATATTTACTCGTCCCATCATCTCCCCAAATTTGATCTAGGGTTGTAGGCGTGAATTCTTCCGCTTGCCCGTGTGTTTGGCTTAAGTTTTTTACGTTTTTAGCGGCTTTGGCAGTTTTCTTTCTTCTTCCCATATTTTTAATTATACAATGTTTTATGTAAAAAGCAAAAAAAATCCCCCCGAAACCGGGGGGATTTGTTTAAGTTAACCGACTTAGACTTAGAGGTCCAAGAAGATTCCAACAATGGCACGAGCATCGATACACACGCGACCCTCTTCCAAGAAGCCATAGAAACCGAGCTTATCAGCACGATCTGTAGCAAATTGGTTATCGGGCATGGCTTGGAAGCTAGAGCCTCCTTCAGCACCACGAGCAACCGGACGAACGAATGCGCCCTTGCTGTTATCAATACCAACCATGATTTCATCATTAGCGGTAAACTGAGTACCGTTTGCGCCATTGATGTCAAGATAGCTAGTACTACCAGCAAGAGTGTCGAACAGAGTGTTGTACTTCTGACCCACACCGAGTTCTAACAACTCAACGATGTTTACGCCGTAAATCTCTTGCATACCAGCGCTGTCAAAGATTTCTTGACGAACACCAGCAGGAAGATCAGTAGCGCTTGCACCAGCAGTAGAACCACCTAATGCATTGTAAGCGAACGAGCGAATGTCAGCCATTCTCTCAGGGCTACAATACAGATCGGTAATACCACGGCTATATGGGTTAGCGGGTGTACCTCCAGCAAACGACTCATTGATTCGCTTCATGCGAGTCATGATGTTGTTAAGAGCGTTAAGGTTGAAGCCAGTAACAGCAGCAGAACCTTCGGTCTTTACAACGTGTTGCAAAGAGCCAGATGCTGCAGAAGTAGTACCTTCAGCCAAAGCTTTAAGAATGATTGCCCAAGCATTACGCTCTTGCTTAACAAGAATTTCTTGAGACATTCTTTCCACAGCTTTACTCACAACGTCTAGGCGAGCCTGACGAGCATACCGCTTACCCATGCTAACGGCACTATCTAAACGATAGGTAGCGATTTTCAACTCGCTAAGACCGGAAGTATGAGAAGTGGGAAGGCCACCAGCCATAGACTGAGACCACACTTGAACAGTGTTCACTCCTTCGTTGTAGTATAAGTCAAGAGGATAGCTAGGGCTATCATCTTCGTCGTAAGGGGCGTCAGTGTAGATTGCGCCAGCAGTTCCAGCCTGATTAATAACCTGTAATACCACAGGCCCTAAAAACGCTGCAAAAGCTTCTGCTGCTTCAGCCGCCACCACGTTATTTCTGGAACCCATCGCTCTGATAAGCTCCACTTGTTCGGGCGTATTTTTTAATGTTAATTTCATCTTAAATAATCCTTTATATTAGAGTGTTAAGATCGTGTTTAGCTAACAGCGTCGAGGTTCATTCTGATGAGAACGACACCATCGGCATCGGGCGCACCAAGAGCTTTACCCACTTTCACGTTAGAAGCAACGCCAGTGGTGATATCACCATTAGCGCCACAATACAAGGTAGTACCTCCTACGGGCGATTGGGCCGCAAGGGTTGCACCGCTGTAAAGGAAGGTTCCTTTTGTGACAACAGGAACAGCTTGACCGCTCAAGGCGACTTCCATTTCCGCTTGCTTGCGAGGATGGAAAATAAGCTTTTCACCGTTTTCGTCTTCTTCCTTTACATCGTAAAGAAGCATTCCCACTGGAGTTTCTCCAGCGCCAGCCACGCCCACAGCCGCAGCAACGCCGTAGCGCTCGGACTGTACGTTGTTGTAGGTTGCACCTACGCTACCTAAACGCTCCAATTCATCCGTAGTTTTCCAGCCGTCACCAATTACCTTAACAAGGGTTCCCTTGTTGGCAGGAATAGTTCCGCTGAACTTGAATAAATTGATTACGTCGTGTTCGTTGTAATCTCTGAATGGTCTTAATGTAGCCATAATATTTTATTCCTTATAATAAATGTTTGTATTTATTTAATTTCAAACTGATCCAAAGCGAAAGCCGCCTTGTACTTTTCGAAAACAGTTTCCGATTGAGCTTCAGAATTCGCTGGAACTTCCGCGCTAACTTCTTCAGCATTGGTCAAAGCTTCATCCACCACCTGCTCGGTGTCTTCAGCAGCTTTCATATCCTTCTTGAAATCCTCTTCGCCTTCTTCCTTTGCGGTTTCTTTGCGTTTAGGACCTCTTCCGTGATGACCTTTCTTCTTTCGGTCAGCGTCAGGAATGTCTCCCTCGTTGCCACCGTACTTTTGACGACCCTCAAGGAGAATCTTCATTTTAGAAGCAAAAGCCTCAAAGGCTTCGTCATCCATGTCCTTGATGTCAGTGGCGATGACTTCGCGATCTGCGTCGTTCAAGTCATATTCCTGATCAAAGAAGGTCATGCGAATAGTGAATTTTTCTTGAGCTTCTCTTGCAGCCACATCATTTTGTAAAGCTTCGAAACCGGACTTAATTTCTTCCAGTTCTTTAGTGAGCTTCTCATGTTCAGCTTTAAGTTCCACTTCAGCTTCATGAGCAGCCTTTAGCTTGTCTTCGACTTCCGTTTGTTGCGCGTGATATTCCTCGGAAGCCTTTTTAAGCTCTTCCTCAACAAAATCAGCGATAACGGAAGCCTTCAAAGTCTGAAGGCTCTCATCCGTAATATCTTTGATACTTGTGATTTTCATAGTAGGTATATATTCCTTATTAGTTTTTACAGTTTCAGTTGATGATTGTGAAATATTTTTTTCGTTTTCTGCAGTTTTTAGTGTATCGGATTCTGGCGAAGAACTTTCAACAGCTTCGTCAGCAATAGACTCCACTTCTTTTTCTTCTTTTTTAACCGCAATTCCCTGCACATCAGCAGCGGGATTTTCAGTTAAACCTATGCCTAAAGGCACTACTTTATTAATTACTTGTCGGTAAATGTTTTTACCATTTTCTAATTTTCCAGAACCACCTAAAGCTTTTAAAAACTCTTTGTTTTTGTCTATTTCTTCTGATTCTGTAATAAATTCAGCTTCGGATATGTTCTTCTCCGAGTCTTTTAGTAGAACTAAGTTATATTCATCGAAGCCTAATTCCCAACTAGCGCTAACTTTCATATAGTTTTCGCTTGTAGGGTCACTTGCGTCTTCAATTATGTCAGCAACTCTAGAATTGACTACTTTCCAGATAACTCCTCCCAGAGTAATATTAAAAGGCTCATTGCCTTCTACGTCTTCTTTCTTAATAGGCTTGTCGGTTCCGAATTCACTAAAGCCAGCAGCCAAAATTACTCCTACCACCCTTTCTCTTTTATGCTCTAGATTTATCGGCTTGTTTATGAAATTCTCGTACATGGCCAAAGCGGTTTTTGAATCCACCACGTCGCCGTTCTTATTTACCCTATTTGCTACGCAAGCATTAAAAGCTACGGGAAGTAAATCAATATCCTTATTAGTATCAACATCAGGAATAAAATCACCAATATCTAGCATTGAGGCCATAGCTAGGTATTGGTCTTTTTCTTCCGACACTAAAGGTTTAATAGTGCTACTAAAAATTGTTTTATATTTAAATTCTTTCATATTAGCTTCCCTGTTGATCTTTAGTTTCTTCGTGGCAAGAGCATTGACATGAAGCATCAGCGCAACGACCACAATCACACTCATTAGCTAAAGTCTTCTTAATTAAGTGAGGGTAGTATTTTCTGATGCCTTGCGACATATCAAATTGAGATTCGTATCTTTTAGGGCCGTTATAATCTGGACTTTTCATGTTATTTCCACTCAAAATCTAAAGGTTTATAATCTTCTAAGTATAAATCATCTATATTTTTAAAATCATAATCTAATTCATACTTTTCGATATCTTCGTCAGCTTTTAAATAATCTTCATCTAGGGGCGAGAAATCTATGGAAATATCTAAAACCGAAGAAGCTTTAGCAATATCTTGGTCTGCTTTGCGGTAGGAGTTTTTTACTTTACCTCCGCTCATCATTCTTAAAAACATATTTACCCGCGCCATAGCCCATTGCCCTCTGGTTTTTCCGGGTCTGTGGCTGGAAGAAAAAGCTCCTGCTCCTCTTCTGTAAACTTTCTTAAGCTGGGATAAATTAACTTTTCTGGAATATTTTGAATTGTGTTCTTTAATTTTGTTTTTTAAAGCTTCTACTACTTTAGCTGAAAAATTAATTGCAGAGTCTCCGCCGCCTCCTGCGGAACCGGGTTTGTTTTTGGAGGAGCCTTTTTTTCTTTCGCTAGGCTTTGCTGGAGTTTGAGCGGCAGATTTTGGTCCGCTTCTTTTGGCGGAACAAGATTCATCGTTAATTTCAAACTCAAAATTATCCATAGTTGTAATAGATTATACACATAAATTAATAAAATGCATTTAAAAATTTAAATATTTTTATAAAAATAAAAAAAACCGCACCCGAAGGTGCGGCTGCTTATTTATTATTTTTTAATAAATTACTTCTTCTTTCCATCTTCCACAGTGACATCAGGAAATGGTACGCTGACATCTACTAATGGAAGAGTAAGGCCCACTCCATCCTTATTAAGGTGGGCATCTAAAACGGCATCCTTGTTAGCGCCTCCACCAACGGTAACAGAAGGAAGTTTATTAGTAACAGCGCAGCCCGTAAAAAATACGAAAAGCGCTCCGGCAATCAATGACTTACTTAACATTTTCATTGTTTAGGGTTGAGGAATATAATACACAAAATATAACAAATGGTCAACAAATAAATTTACTTTTTAAAGATAAATTTTTAGTATGGATTACCTTTGGATTTTTTATTTTACCAATAAGCGGATTTCTAACGTTCCATTGTGCGGGGAGGATTTTTATATCAATGTCATGAATGTAGTCTAAAGCTGCATGTATATAAAACTGATCACCTGAAGGACTTGCTGGCTCTGAGATTTCCGGGTAATTATCTTTATCCTGCAGAATGTGGCAAGCTTTTTCAATCAAGCTATTAAAAGGGTGATCATTTTTAGCGGCGAATAAACCTGTGTTGAGCATATGACAGAGCCTTGGTGGACCATTAAAGCGAGTTTCTCTAGCTATAGAAAGATCAAATTTTTCATCTATTATTTTTTTAGGATCATCTAAAAACAAAATATCCACATCTGAATATATAGTAATTTCATAAGGTAGATAATGTTTAAAAACCTCTAACTTACGAATGGTAAGGTTGCACCAACGAGTAAGCCGCGAGCTTCCTTCGATATAACGTTTTGGGAAGTATTCTTCAAAATTAACTTTTTTTATTTGTACATTATCAAAATCTAATTCTAAATCGTGACGATTTGTTATTATAGTGATAGGTAAATCATTAAATTTTCTCACGCTAGTAACGCTCATCAACAAGTGATGTTGATAAAATTCATTTTCTTTAGGGTTCTCCTCGTCGTTAAAAAGCGCGTATAATATTCCGGTTTTCATTTTAAAGTAAAAATTATTCTAAATGAAAATTAGAAAGTCGTGTGTGAATTGATTGTATCTCTTTAAACCTAGCCATGTTTTCTATTTTAGCAGTGACTTCTTCAGAAGACTGCTTTACATCTTTATTTAACAATCGATTTTCTATAACGGATAAATCTAAAGTATTGAAATCAATATTTAAAAATTCACATACCTTTATAAGATTGTTTTTTTTATCATCGTTAATGTAAAAATCTTCGTATGATATTATTTTGCAGTTGTGATTTTTAAGCTCGCCCCAGTAAGAGTTTAGATAGTAAGCTGATCTCGTCACTTCAGTAAAACAACGGGCCGCATGAATTTCGGACACATCGCACGATTCGACTTTATTTTTTACTCTTTCTATGTCTGCTGGGGTATTACCCTCGATTGAAAGTTGTGAAACACCGCTGGCTTTTGCTATGTGAAAGGAGGCTTCTACATCGAATAGATTGTTCCTATATAGAAACAAAACGGGTATATTTTTTTCTTTTACATAATTGATTATATTTAAATTTGTAATGTAAGAATTATTATTCCAGACGTGTTTTATTCCGTCGAATCTACAATACAAACTGTCAAGATAATCATAAGTATTGCTTCGCTCTTCCAGAGCTTTATCTAAAGGATTGTGGTCTATAAAGTCGGCATTGTTAAAATAAAAATCAACAGGCAAATTATCCGTAAAATCAAGATTACTAATTTCATCTTTAATCAGGTAACAATCCCCGCTGCGAATACAGGTCGGTTCCTGAATCATGTCTCCATCTTTACGAGTTAAACATGCTGCTATCGTAGTCGTGCCGGACCTTGCTTGGCCAAAAATTAAATATTTACCGCTCATTTAAATAACTTAAAAATAAATTTTTAAAATAGTTTTCATCTCTATATTCTTCGATGTATTCTCTAGTTTTTCTAAATAATTTTTCAGGTGATATATCTGATGGGACTAAATTGTCTATGGGCCTGTAATCATTAGCGTCATAAACAGCTTCGTTCTTAAAAAGATTTTGCTGTGGTCTTTTTTTAAATTCATCACTATTGGAATCATGAATCTGATGAACCCAATGTTGATGCTCGGCGTATAGTATATTTACTGGCTCAAAATACAATATACTAGAAGCGCCAGCTTGAGATACATAAGAAAAATTATTTTTTAGAGAAAGTAAGATTTGCATAGCCGTTAAGGAGCTACTGTATTTTGGATTAATGTCTCCCCTTAGTGTAATATAATCATGCAGCGGCCATTTCGGCGCTCCGAGCTGTTTTTCAGCAAAAAAAACATAATCAAAATTATATATTTTTTGAGGGCCGACTTCTTTAATGGTGCAATTCAATGCCTCACCCATTATATCTGATAGAATATATTCCATGCCCGCTCTTCTTTTGTACGCAGGTGAATCAAGAGAAAAACATTTACCTTTATTTAATACATGGTGAGCTTGTTTCTTACCGTTTTTTAGATAACTAAAAATTTTTGGAGAGTCATCTATATCCAAATCATTAATAAAATTTTCATGACACTCTATGTGACCATCTAAAAAGTAAATATTATATTTCTTAATATGCTGATTGTAAAATTCTGTTACAAAACTATACTCATACTTCAACAAGCGATTGAAGAACGGCCAGTAATTATCACCATTAAAATATTTCTTTTTCGCAACTTCTATAAAAAGATTAGCGTGTTCTACTTTGGGTATCTGACTAATAATACTGCATGGGTGACCCACCTCCACGCAGTAGGTGTGCCAAAGTAAATCCCACCCTTTCCTTGAATACTTTTCTTTGCTGCGGTGAATTGCGTTATAGCATTTATCTGAATGCGGTTCTAGGTATTTGCGTTTATTTTCTGCTTCTGCCCTTGTCGAGTCTATACCCACCTCCTCTTCGGATATGCAGATAACTCCGTGAGAGTACAAGCTAAAAAGGGGGATATTGTCTTTCGAAGATAGAACGAGAAGTTTTATATTTGATTGGTCACATATAGCAAAAACTGCTGGCAGTATTAAGTGATTTCTCAACTCTCCAAACCAAGGACAAACTACAATCTCCGCATCGAACTTTCTATCTGGATAAAATTCATAAACCTTATGTCCCTTGTCGTTTTTGTAAGAGTAATCTATTGTTTTGATGTTCATTCTAACGCGTTATTACATGTCAGCTTTCATCTGTTTTATACTCCGTAACGTTTCCGAGATCAACTATAGGGTCATCAAATATTTCGTTTTTTAAAATATTAAGAAACTCGTCACGTTCCGGATGATCATTCTGCCAGACAGCGACCTCCTCGAACTTTTCTGTCGAGAACGTACCCCAATTAATTATTTTTGAAAAATAAACTTTATCTACCTTTAAGTTTTTGCCTAATTTCACGAAATCAAGCATTTCTTTATAGTTAGCCTGTTGAACAACAAAGTCTAATCTTAATTCCTTTATCATTTTTTTTGCTCTTAATGAAGATAGAAAATTTAAATTCTTTTGAAGTTTTCCCCAATGACCTCCTCTTCTAGTTATATTGTAAGTTTTTTCTGTAGAAGCATCCACCGACACAATTACGGTGTTTATATTTTTTTGTATTTTGCTCATTTTGTCCCAAGTCTTTTCATCAAACAAAACCCCATTAGTTTGAAGATTAAAAAGAACATTAGGGAATTTGGCTCCGTCCACGTTAAAAAGAAAATCTCTAAATATTTTTGAGCCAAAAGGGTCTCCGGAACCAGTAACGTTTATCAGGCAATACCTATCGTGCGGCTCACTAAAAACCTCTTCGTTTATCTGTTGTTGAATTTCTAAGCTTTTCTCATACCTCTTCCCAGAATTAACACTAAAGGTTTCTTCACGGCAGCTAGGGCAATTTAAATTACAAGATTTATCATGACAAAGATTATAAAAAATTGGAGAAAGATTTTCAGTTAAGTGGTTATCTATAATTTCTCTATATCTTTTATCTTCTATTGAATCCTTATCAGGCAACGAATTAGAATTAAGATGAGGACATAGCTCTTGATTACAATAACGAAATGAGCCATCTAGAATACTTTCTCTTATTTTTATTACATCTTCGTTGTTAAAAGCTTCTTGGACAGAATAATCATTACTCAAGGGTGGAGTATAGTAAGGCAACCAAGAGGGGCAGCATAGGGCAGCTTGACCGTTTTCAAGAGTTTCTAGATGATCAAATGGCTTATTGCAGAATTTAATGGACAAGTTTTCCATTTTTACTTTTCAGGATAGGGTAATCGAAAAGAGCTAAATCATTTTCAAATTTTTCAGTGACAACATTAAGCGATTTCGGGCAGTAATTATCTTGGTATTTAATTTTATCATTTCCCGGATAAGACTCATTCCTTTTTTCTAATTTAATTCTAGGAAGATTAAATAGACCGCATAGATAAGCGAAGTAACCGTGAACATCTTCAAACTTATAAATTAAATCTACTGAAACATTATATTTATAATCACTAGGAATGGGTAATTTCTTTTTTCTTATTTCACATAAAGAATCAACCATCTCCCCTCCAGTGAGGTCGCTATTTACAAAATCAAGAAAACTCATGTTTACAATTTTTTCTTTATTTTTTCCTACGTAAGGTGTTTTGTTCCACCAGCTATATAAAGAAACAATTCGTGAATATGGATTCCTTACACCCCCGAAAACAAAGTAAGAATCCCATATATCTTTTCCTACTTTCTCTTTTATCTCTTGAGCGGTGCTATGTTTGTGTAGCTCACCCTTGGTTCTTTTTTCTTCATCATCTTTATGTTCGTGGTCTGGATGCCCGCCTAAAACTACGTCTTGTTGCAAATCTAAATAAGGATACAAGCTCTGAGCTATACTAGTTCCCGCCGTCTTAGGAACATG
>Ga0070750_10000097_pt1 | contig 39547 bp, 47 predicted proteins | sample VirMetDEL_Nov_24_FD_77013 | JGI IMG/M metagenome (GOLD analysis project Ga0070750, IMG submission 77013) | Aqueous microbial communities from the Delaware River and Bay under freshwater to marine salinity gradient to study organic matter... | ecosystem: Environmental > Aquatic > Marine >...
GCGACTAACATTTTTCTAAAAAAGGTGTATTTGTGAGGAAAACCCCACCACCGGTCTAGCATTCCTACTAAAGGATTCCTTACCCCCTCCCCCTCAACGAGTTAGCACTGTCACAAGTTTAATATCTCTGCTAGGAATAGCATATACACAATCCTACCATCACAACAATGAGGTGTTTCCCTTTCCCATTTTCGCCTAGAGCCATGGGGGGCCTAACACTGACATGTATTAGTCTAAAACTACCACAATAAATCCTTGCACTGCTACAACAAATAGCACTGGCATTCACACCAAGTGCATAGCACATACACAATAAAACCACACAAGAACACAATAAATAGTTGTGACAGGTGTCAGGATCTGTGGGTGCGCCACGCTACGAAAGTGACGGCGTGTGATGGCGCAAATAAAACACAATAAAAGCTCCGGGACATCCAGTTCGCCAACGAGCACCGAACCCACCAGCTACGGACCAAACGCCACAACCACCTAGCCGTCTGCTACGACGAGCTGGGCAACGGGCTCGCCCTCTGCGCTGACGGTGTCCGCCGTCAGCTCCTAGCTGAAGAACTTTAACAATAAAAGCTGTTGCATTCTGCTCAGGTTCAACTACCTTCAAGGACATGACACCAAACGCCATCATCAACCTCGCCGACAAACTCGAAGCCGCCAAAGGCGTGAAGATCACTCACGTCCTGCAGTATCGAGTGCCCAACAGCTCCAACTCCCTGGGAGCCGACAAGACGATCTCCACCCACTTCATGATCAACGACACCGAAGAAGTCGCCTCCTTTGTCGAGTCCTTCGCCCGTCCATTCGTCTTCTCCACCCCGCGAGTCTGGAGCCCAGACGTGGTCAAAGATCACGTCAAGATCGACCTCGCAGACTACCGATCAAAAGATTAACAACAAAAGCTGTTGCACCCCCCTCAGATTGAGCTAACTTCAAGGACATGAGAACCACGATCACACAACTCAAGACCGCCCTCCCCGAGGGGGCAGTCATCGAAGAAAACCGTCACGAGGGTGGCGGCATGATCTCCGTCTACGCCCCCAAGGGGAAGGCGTGGAGCTGCATCGGCTCAGCCGTCGTCGTCGCCCAGTATTTCGACGAGCCTGAGTGGAACCTGACGCGAAGCGTCACCCTCCGATCCCTCATCAACGACGTCAACGATGGCATCGAGCCTGCAACCCAGGACACCATCGCAAACCTAACCTAACCTAACCTAACCCAAACACCAAACACATGAACTTCGTCAACCTGACACCACACAGCATCGACCTCCCGTCGACCAGCATCCCTACGAGCGGCACGGTCGCTCGTGTCACTGTCCAGCGCACTCCGCTGGGCAACGTCGACGGCGTTACCCTCGTCCGCTCGACATTCGGCGATCCCGTCGATCTCCCCGATCCTCGGCCAGACACGATTTTCGTCGTCTCGGCTCTGGTCCAGTCGGCCTGTCCAGACCGCGACGATCTCGCCGTCCCCGGCGATCTGGTCCGCGACGATGCCGGTCGCATCACCGGATGCCTCAACCTGAGCTTGACCTAGCCACCGCACAGTCTCACCAGAAGCCCCTAGGAGCAATCCCAGGGGCTTTCTTGCGTCTTGGTGCCAATGCTGCCATGCTCCCCTCATGACTGCAGCAGAGTGGAAACGACTGTCTTGGCAGGACCTTGAGCTGGAGTTCTGCAGCCTCTGCTGCAACCTCGGCTACCATGCCGAGCTGACGTGTTCCGGCGCCGACGATGGCGTCGACGTCGTCGTCTGGGATGGCAACGTCAAGGTCGCCGTCCAGTGCAAGCAATACGGGCGTCCTGTGGGCGTGAGAGTCGTTCGAGAGCTTCTCGGGGCAATGGATGACCATGGGGCGATCAAATGCGCTCTCGTGGCTCCAGGTGGGCTCACACGACCAGCTAGGCACAAAGCCGAGAAGCGAGGCGTGCTCGTGCTGACAGCTACGAAGTTGGCCCGGTTCCGGGGTTGGGTTTGATCAGCTTACGTGCTCGCCTGGATAGCGGACGAACAAACCGGAGCTTTCCGGGGAGCTTCAACTCTTCGTAACCTAATGCAAGAATCTCTGCCTTCCTCAAACACCGCTTTCCGGAGTGAAACGCCCTACGAGAGACGGTGTTTCCCTGAGTGTCGCGGTAATAGCGAGACTCCTCACTCTGGCCATGATAAAGCCAAGACGCTGCCCTATAAACACCCCCGATATGTCCCACGTTTGGGTCCGCATAGCTTACAAGCGCATCCGGCATCTCCAGCCGCTGAATGCCTCTTACAGCCTGACTAATAGCTTGCGTGAGTAGGTTCTCACGATGCCCATCTGGGGCCCAAAGGCGCGATAGTTCCCAGACGTTAGGGGCGTCGCAATTGAGGATGAACTTAGCTAAGTTCTTGTTAGCCGGGATGGACCAAACAACTATCGCAACCTCAAAGCGGAAGTAGTAACTCTTACCGCTCGGTACGCTATGACTGTAGTGCCCGGCTTTGATAGTCTCAACCGCCTCACCCCGCCCGGCTCCCGTAAGTGGCTCCAACATCATCAGTTGAATACGACTTGAACGGCCCAGTAGATCAAAGCCAAAGGAACGACCATGTACAGCGTGATCGCCGTCACGAACCCGATCGTGCAGTAGAGCGCCTCTCCGAGATCTTGTCCACGAAGGATGCAAGAGAGCCAGTAACAACAGCTGAAGATGACGTAGGTGAGGAAAAGGGAGAGGATCATCGATCAGTTTGATTCAGTTGTGTGGTGATCGCAAGCGCTTTCTGTTTCGGTCTGCGTTCTATCTCCTGGGGCTACGTGAAAACAAGATCAGGAGATAGAAACTTCAGGAGATACCAAATACTGCTAAATCGTCGAATATCGTATGTACTACTACTACTATCCCCTTAAAGGGATTAGTAGTAGTACATAGAATTCGTTATGTTCCGAGAGTATCCGCTAGTACTGAAGTATGTACTGATCTTTTTCAGGACTAAGTGGTAATTATTATTTTTACTCATTATTCAGCCCACTTCCGATGCCATATTTCGTCTGTGAGTGGCTGCCTTTTTTATCAAGTTGGCCAACATTCACTAAACCTTCGACCAATTCTCGGACCTTATCGCGTCCAATGACGGCACCGGTTCCCTTCTTCAAACGGAGATCATCCCGGTCCTTTGTCGCCGCACCGAAGCGATCCAGAATGGCGGCCTTTGATATCCATTCGCCATCGCCGAAGCACCCCATAATGATCTGTTCGCACTCCTCAAGGACGGCATCCTTTCGCTTGGCTTTCTGGGCACCCTCAGTTTGGTCTTCCAAGAACTCGCGAGTTTCTTCGAGGTCGAGTTCTTCCAGCCAGATCGTGGTCTTGAGCTTGTCGCCCCATTTCACGTGCTTGAGCCGGTCGAAGACGTGGAGCTTCAGCTGGAGATACATCCACACGTAGTCCTGCCGATCTTCCTTGGACTTGGTAGGAGTGACGCTGAGAATCTTCTTTCGTCCTCCTGGTTCCTCAGAGTCCTCTTCGTTGTGAACGACGTCGATCGTGAATTCGGAATCGATGTTTCCTTTCAAAGCCGAGCCCCCACGGGATCCACGCTCGAGGTCCTTTCCCGGGTGGTGGACGAGAGCCACGTGAGGGGCACCGTGTTTCCTGAGTGCTTGAGACAGCTTTCGACACAAGGTGACGACGGCAGCGAAGGACTCATTGCTCTCGTCCATTCCGGCGAAAGCCGCTGAGATTGTGTCGATGATAATGAGGGACAGCTTCCCCTCGTGATACTTCTCAGCGAAGCATTTCAGGTAATAGACGTAGTCATCGAAGGGCTCGTTTCCTTTACCTTCCAGGTGGGCAGCCACCATTCCGGCGAAGTTCCAGTCTTTCAGGTCACGCCGTCTCAACTTGTCTGGGTTGGCACCGTAGTGTTCCAGAGCGGCAGCCAGACGGAACTTCACGCCATTGGCTCCCTCGGCATAAGAATAGACGATGCCGCCCAGGCAGTCGGTCCGCTTGCCACCTATCTTCGTCCCGTTGGAAAGGTTGCACGCCAACTTCAGCATGAGAAACGACTTTCCTGATGAAGGTGGGGCATACCATACTGAGACCTCGTTCAGGCTCAGCAGGTCCTCGACGATCTCGTCCTCACCATAGGAACCCGGCAGAGGTTCACCAACTGAGCCGTCATCTTCTTCTTCATCGAGGAGAGCACGGATCTTTGCCTTTCGCTCGCTCAGTTTCTCAGCCTCTTCGACTTCCTTTCGTTCGGCGACGATTGCCTCTCGTTCAGCCTCGGCTTCGAGGAACTCGGGTGACCCGACGACTTGGAAAGCCTCTGGTTTGACGGCACCGAGCCCGAACTTCATCGACGTCAGTTCCTCTCGATCGAGGACGTTATTCACGGCGAGCCCGATCCCGTCCCAGGTCCAGCCTTCCCCATGGTCACGAGAGGCGGCGTCATGGAGCTGCCCACGACCGACGCCTGCGCCGACATACCACTTGCCGAATAGGTCCTCGAATAGTTCCTCAGTTAGTTCAGCATTTCGCTCTCCGGTCTGCCTAGCAATACCATCATTAATTGACCATACAAAGTGTGTCATTTCTGGATGGTGGATCTCGATACTAACACCAGCACGTTCAGCCCTAACTAAACATTCCTTACACTCATTCAGCTTCTTTAGGAACGCCGTCTCGCTCAAGTTGCCGACGGCTCTCTCGAGACGGGCGAGCTTGGCAGTTTCGGATTCTTTCGACAGCATCAACGCAATTTCATCGACGACCACGTCCTCTATCAATCTCTCATCGAAGACGACTAGGTTAGGGTCGTATGACATGAACTCGAGAGATGATGGAGAAGTGGCACCACAGATGGTGATGCCCTCCTCACCTAGCAGATACTTCAAAGTGTCACGCATCTGCTCCAGGGCAAGGATATCGTCGGTCTCTGTCAAAGCCGCAACACCTTTCCATCCGTTACCTGAACAGCTAGTCCAGAGTGAGACTATGTAAGGACATTTCTTAAACGCCCGATAGACGTCTTCGTAGGTTTTGCCAGGATTGTCTTTGCCATCGACGTCGAGGATGATGAAGCCAGATCCTTTGAATTCTCTATCTTTCCCACGTTCACGTGTTTTGATCACGCCGCCACTGTGGATGGCTGGGAGGGATTCTTTGCATCTGGTCCAAGCTTCGCCCCCAGGGATCAGTTCGTCCATTTCGGCATGCTTAGCTTTGACGTTAAATCGTTTATCGAGTCCGAGTATGGCGTCGTGGATTTCATTGACCGTCAGGGTGGCGATCGGAGTCCTGGCGCGGGCCCCATCGAAGACGGAGCACGTCCTTTTGAGTATGTTCAAAACTGGGTAGTTTCCGTTTGACCCGGGCGTGTGACTTGGTAGTCTAGAGCCGTTGTCCTTAGTGTGCGTGCTGGGGCGTTCATAGTTCAGAGAAGGGTCGGGGGCTGCATGCTCCTGGCCCTTTTTTGGCTGTTCGTTCATATGTTAGTTCAGTAATCACGAGTTAAGTTAGCGGGCGAGCCTGCCATCGGGGCGGCTGCTTGGCAAGCTTGGATACTTAAACAATGATCTTGCAACGGCGTTCCGTTGCAGCTACCCTTGCCCCACTTATGGATAAAAGCACTATTGAAACCTTATTGAATATCACCAATGCCATCGCTGACGTCCTGAAGGGCGAGCTTGTTGAGCCGGACTACAACGAAGTAGTGGCGAAGAAAGCGAAGGCAACTGAAGCCGCAGCGAAGGAGGAATTCAACGGTACCACCGAATTGCAGAAAGAAGAGCCTGCCCCGAAGAAGAAGAAGACGCCCGCCAAGAAGAAGGTCGCCAAGAAGAAAGAGGCACCTGTTGTGGACGCCGACGATTTGGATGAAGTGCCACCGGCGAAAGCTGGGAGATCTCAGGCGACGAAGGATCTTGTGGAGGAGAAACCAGAGCCCGCTACTGGGGAGGCTCCGGATCTTCCGACGATGAACAAGGCTTACCTTGCAGCCCTTAATGCTTGCACGGCGAAAGGGACGAACAAGATCCTGGTGCAAGAGGTGACCGAGTTTCTCACGGAGAGAGACGTGAAAGGCATGGCCTATCTCACCGACGCCGACAAACGTGTTCTCCTGACCAAACTCGAAGCGGCCGCCAAGTAAATGTTACCGGGGAACATTAAAACGTCGCCCTCAGGGGCGACCTGCTGGGCGACCTGCCTTCGGGCTCCGTCGTATCAAGCGGAACATCCGGAGGACATGCCGCCTCCAATGGAGGCTACGAATCGAGGTGCAGAGGAGCACGATCTGGCGGAGGCACTGCTCACGGGTCGGCGTAAGCGGACGAACAACGTTCACGTGCGCAATTACGTGGACTATTGCCGTCGCCTGCCCGGCATGGAGATGGGAGTGGAGTTGAAGCTCCCAGTCTTCTATCGCCCTGAGCGATCCTGTTTTGTCGACTACTGCAAGTTTGACTCGGACACCAATCATCTTCACATCGTGGATTTGAAGACGGGCGAGATGCTCGTGAAGGCGTATGAGAACAAGCAGTGCTCGATCTACGCTCGCTCCATCATCGAGCACCTGAAGCCGATGATCGGCATGCCCACCAAAGTGGTCATTCATATATACGCACCTAGGCAACCAGTGGAGTTGAGAGCACAAGTTTGGACGGTGACACCGGCTGAGCTTGTTGAGTTCCAACGTGACCTCGTGCAGGCAGTGGAGATCATCACGGACGCCCACGAGAAAGGCGAATCGGACATGCTCGATTTCGTACCGGGCGAGGATCAATGTCGCTGGTGCGTGAAGAACTGCCCAGGAAAGCTGGCGTTGATCAAAGAGAATTTCGCTGCGCTACAGACGGCGACTCCAGAGGAACCGAACTCGGCACCACTTAGTGGCAAAGAGGCTTTGGCCATCCCGGGATTGGTGACGGACGAGATGCTTGGCAACTTTGTCAGGCACAAGAAGATGCTCATCAAAGTAATAGATGAGATGGTTTTGGAGGCGTCGAAGAGATCGCATGCCGAGGACGGCGACGCTTTTCTCGAACGCGCTGGGCTCAAATATGTCGAAGGACGAGCTGGGGTTCGGAAATGGGTGGATGGTTTCTCTCCTTTCGACGTCCTTGGCGCAGAGGCACTTGCCGATCCGAAGCCATTGTCACCGACGCAAGTCGAGGATAAGCTAGGCGTGGAGTCTTATGACCTCGTTAGGAAAAACGTTGTTCGCAAGCCAGCCGCACCAGTGCTAGTCGACGTAGAAGATAAAAGAACGAAAGTTGACAATCCAACGGTGAAGGCCGATAAAGGGAAGTTCAAGAATCTCGAGTCTTAACCGACTCACATTAAAACAAAACATAACACATACCAAGAAAGACAATACATTATGGAACTATTCGTAGAAGGATATCTGGGGGCTTTTCCTGCTCTTTTTGAGTTCACCGAATACAAGGGGCAGAAGAAACTGGGGTGCAGGATCATGCTTCACAAAGTTGACGACCGTGACACAGCAAAGGAACTTCAAGCAGCGATCAAAGAGGTCGCCGCAGAAGTGGATATTGATGACGTGAAAGATGCGGAACAATGCATCGGAACGCCACTCCTCACAAAGACTCACGATTCTTACTTTGAAGTGCGTACAAACCGCTCGGAGAATATTTGTAATTCTCGTGGGCCTGTTGCGGTGCTTGACAGAGATCCTAGTAAACCCTGCATCGAGAGCGCTTCGCATCCTTGGTCGCCACAGATTGGTGACCGTGTGTGTGCTCAGATCGACATCTTCGCGATGCCCGACTTGAAGCGTATCTGCGCATCGCTCGTTGCCATTCAGAAGTTGGGCGACGGCGTTGACGCATCGGAGTTTGGCGGGGGCGGAGTGAATCGCTCCAAGTTCGGAAAGGTCGAAGGACCTAAAGAAGAGCCGGGTTTCAGAAACGTGGACTTGCCTACCGGCGACGACGACCTGGACTAACATTCTTCCCCATCTAGGGGGCGTTCTCGATTTTTGGGCTTGGTTCATGGCCCTGGGGTTTTGTCGGGAGCGCCCCCTTCTTTATTTTATACCCACGGAAAGGACTAGCAATGTTCCATATTGACTTCGAAACTTACTCGCCTATCGACCTCAAGAAAGTAGGGGCTTACAAATATGGTGAGTGCTGCGAGATCTTGATGGCGGCTATTGCCAAGGACGACGACGAGCCATTGCTTTGGATCAACCCGAAACATCGCGACACGTTACCGTCGCAGGACGGCGCGGACGATCTGGTTGCCGAGATGCTGGCATCTACGGAGCCTACCTACGCCCACAACGCCAGTTTTGAGCACGCCGTTTCTATCCACTCGCCACACTTCTCTGGCATTGACGTCAAGAGATGGAGGTGTACGTCGCGTATGGCTGCGTTCGCCGGGATTCAGGCTTCGTTGGTAAAAGCTGGCTCAGACTTACGTCTGCAAGATCAGAAAGATCCGGAAGGGTCTAAACTGATAGCGAAGTTCAGCATCCCCCAGCCAGATGGATCCAGGGTGTTTCCCTGGCAGAGCCCCATGGCCTTCGCCCGTTTCGGGCTCTACTGCATCCAAGACGTCAAGACTGAGCAAGCCTTGCACCAGAAGCTGAAGGCTTTTGAGCTTGATCGCTACACGCACTTGTTAGAGTCCTATCACAACACGCTCGTGATGAACGCTAGGGGCTACCCGGTAGACGTTGGCATGGTGGATCATGGAGTTGCGCAGCTGCACAAACGTTATTCTGAAGTTGAAGAGCACTTCTACAAAGCCACCTGTCTGGCTCCGAAGGTCATCGACGACGCCGTCTCTGGAGCGGAGACCCCACGGGAGATGCTCATGATTCTGAAGCACTTGTTAGGGCTCACTTCGATGAAAGCCGTTCAAGCGATCTTGGACACTACCCCGGAAGGCACGACGACATCTGCGTGGTTGGCACAACACAGTGGTCTGAAACCGACGCAGGGAAAGAAATTCAAGGCTTGGTTAGAGGCAAAAGGATTTCCGTTAGACGACTTGCAGTTCACTACGGTGCAGCCGACAATCGAGGCGATCAAGCCGATCGATCCAGAGACGTCAGAGACGCTTCGCCAGTTCGGTTTGCTGTCATATGCCGCGCCCAAGAAATTTGAGACAATGCAAGCATCTGTTTCGAAGGACGGTCGAATCCGTGGGCATTTCGTTCCCGGAGGCGCAGCACGCACGTGGAGGTGGAGCGGCTCTTCGAGCCAACCTCAGAACTTCCGCAAGGTCCTCAAAAAGGATCGGAAGAAGGAGGTTCACAAGATGCTGGTCGACCGTTCGGAAATGACGGTGGAGGATCTAGCCGACGGCGTTCGTACAGTCGTTAGGGCAGAGGATGGTTTGATCCGAGGAGACTATGCTCAGATTGAGTGCAGGGTTTTACTTTGGCTAACTGGTCAGGATGATCAGCTGGACAAGTTCCGACGTGGTGAGGATTTATATGTCGACATGGCTAGCAAGATCTTCAAGAAGCCGACCCACCAGATTGACGACGGAGAGCGAACGCTTGGCAAGGTTGCCGTTCTCGGCTGCGGTTATGGTATTGGTAGGTTCGGGTTCCTGGCAGCATGTGAGAGTTGGGGGGTGGAAGGCGTTTCTGAGGAACTGGCTCAGCAAGCTGTCGATGCCTATCGTGACGCTCATCCGAAAGTTGTCAATTTTTGGTATGCCTGTGAGGACGCCTTCCGAAAGGCACTCGATACGCCGAAAGTGGCTTTCTACGTTGGCGCTGACAGACGGGTCTACTATCGTTGCGACACGCTTACTTTGGGCGACGGGCACAAGGTGAAGGTGGTTCGGTGCTTCCTACCTTCGGGTAGACCGATCACCTATTTCGATGCGAGAGAAGCGGAGATGGATTACGATCGGAACAAGAAGATCCTGCGTCACTGGGGCCAACCGATTGCTGGGCCGTGGACGCACATTAAGACCTACAGCTCGAAACTTTGTGAGAACATTTCCCAAGCAGTCGCCGCAGACATCATGATGAACGGCTTCAACCAGGCTTGTGAGGCTGGGCTTGAGATCTCCATGTTGGTCCACGACGAGGCAATCGCCGACGTTGTGCCTACTGAGGAGGATCAAGGGGTGAAGCTGCTCGAGGAGATGCTGACGAGGTTGCCGGACTGGGCGGAAGGTTGCCCGATCGTCTTGGACGGGGAGCCATCCCCAAGTTATTCGGGAGTTTAACAACAATAAGTGTTGCATCTTTCTCAGGTGCTGCTATCTTCAAGGACTATGAACGCACTAAACTTCGCACCACCCAAGAAACAGTCGACCGGAAAGACATCCTCAAAGGCAAAGGCCGTCAAGCTCAAGAAGAAGCTGGCTGAGCTGAATGCCTTGAAGGCCGAAGTTGAGAAATTGAAATTCGAACTCGCCGCAGCGGCGGAGGCGGACTGGAAGAAAGCTTCCAAGCACGCACCGGTTTCCTCGGTGGAGAAGGACGGCTACAAGGTGATCTACACTCGCCGTGACGTCCTTGTTGAAGAAGTCGGCAAGGTTTGCCAGAAGTTCTACGAGCCCTCATTTAAAGTTTCCGTGGACGGGGGCAAGATCGCTCCGGCTGATCGCCAGAAGGCGTTGAATGCCTTGGCCAAGCTTGGCATCCCGATGAAAGTCGCGACTGGGTGGAAACCGAAGAAAGACGCCATCACCTTGAGCTTGCGTAGCCGCTCGTCTAAGGTTCAGAATTTCGTCCGATCCAATGCTGGCATCACCAAATCAATCCGCGTATCCTAATGACTATCAATCCACCTAGACCGATCAACGGAGGCATGTTCATGCCCAACCACGCTGACTATACGCCAGGGGCTTTCGCAGTACAGCCAAAGTGGGACGGCTTCCGGTGTTTGCTCACTGAAGAAGGGGCGTTCTCGCGTCACGGCAAGCCGCTTCCCCGGGCGGATAAGTTTCTCAAGCATCCTGACGTCTGCGACTTCTTCGACGAGATGGCGCCAATCGTCGATTGGATCGATTGCGAGTTGCTCGGAACTCGTGACGATGGCGACCTGACATTGATCGTGTTCGATTTCTGCATGAAGGCCGCGATCCGGGAGGATTTCATCTTGGAAGACATGGAGGAAGAGCCGGATGAGGCGGTTGCGCCGTGGGTCCTGAGGAATAAGATCTTGTCAGATTTCTTTCACGAGTGCTCGCTGACACGTCCACCGAACGGCGTGTGGTTGACGCCATCTGGAAACGATCCGGCAAAGATGTTCAAAAGTGCCTACGAAGCGGGGCATGAGGGGATCGTCATTAAGGAGCCGTGGAGTGGCTATGCTGCAGGAGACACCTGCATGTGGACGAAGTTCCGGTTTAGCGAACAGGGATTGTAATGGCTGGTTTCGGGGCAGAGAAAAGTTTGATGTCGGGAGCGGAATTCAAGCGAGCACGCATGCGTAGGTGTTACTCGCAGCGGGAGTTTGCCAAGGTGCTTGGCACTTGTTTCGCGACGATCCAGAATTACGAATATTCGGCGAGAGATATCCCGAGAGCGATCTCGCTCGCCGTGCTCGCGATCCCGAACAATCCACGCAAGTTTGGGTGGTCCCAAGCTTTGCGCTACTTGAAGAAAGGGGCGATCTTTCGTCGGGTGGGCTGGGACGCCTCGAGAGTCTTGGTATGGTTGGAGGGCTTGCCCTACGTAGCCACGAGATCGGGGGAGCCGCCCACGGTCTACATCCCGACCGAGCCGGATTTCAAAGCCGTCTGGAAAGTGTCTCCGCGTCTTGACTGGAAGAAATACTACAAGTAGCCTCGGCCTTATGGGCCTGGAAGCTAAACTCGAGTTGAAGATCAAAGCACACGCACGAGCGATGAGATTGCATCCCTTTAAGTTCACGTCTCCTGGCTCTCCTGGCGTTTCAGATCTCATCGTCCTGGGTGAGGGCGTAGTTGCATTCATCGAGGTCAAATCGCCAGGAGGACGAAGAAGCGGACCACAGCGAGCGTTTGCTGTGCTGCTCCGACGTCTCGGTTTGCCCTATCTCTGCACGGCGGATTACGACGAGGCAGGACAATTTCTGAAAGACACATTCCAACCCAACTAACATTATGAGCAACGAAACTAGTGAGACCGCAGCCGCCAACGAAGCCAAGCCCGAATCCGAGACCGTCCTTTCTCAGGAGGAATTGGACGCCCTAGCAGAGACATACACCAAGAATTTCGGGCGCCAAGACGAGCGGAAAGACAACGCAGTTCAGGCGATCATCGAACAATTGAATGACCTTTCTGGGAACAATTCGATCCTGGGATTGGATATGCTTTGCTTGGCTCTGTATACCTACATCTTGAACTGCGCTGACCAGCGAGTGGGATTCTACCCGAAAGGCGTTCAGAACGTGTTGGAGATGGTTCTGGAGAGTTACAAACAGAATCCGGCTACGGTTGCCTTTGCCGAGACGGACGCATCTGAGAAGTAAAAAGCTTTGCCCGGGGAGGGCGATAGAAGCGGCTGCGCAAACAACAGCGGTGGACAGTCGGCTCCCTCCCCGGGCTTTATTTTTCTTCAAGATTACCAATAATATTTGTTGCATCCTCTCCAAGGTGTGATAGTATAAAGATGTCGGGACGATCCGACACCAACCAAACCAAACTATGAAAGAATTCTTCCTCGCCTCCGCCCGTGTGTTTCTCCTGTCGTTGTTGTTCACGATCTCGACCGACGTGGGGTTTTACGCCGGTTTGATGGTAGCCTTCTTCACTAACGCTGTGATCGGCACCTTCCTCGACTTTGCTAAATAGCTATGAAAGTTGTTACAGTAACTACACAACCCACACCACCACACACCATGCCAACCAACCACACACTCAAATCCCTCCGAGCCCTCAAGAAAATCCGTGTCGAGCGAATCGCCAACCTTCGCTTCTGCAAAGGCGAGGAAGACGCCATGCGTGAGCACATCCGAAAGCAGATCGTTGACAAATTTGGAGAAGACGCCGCCCAAGAACTAACAACAGACAAGGACGACAACTTCATCTTCCGCACAAACTTCTGGATGAAACCAAAGGTTGCACGTCGGACCACCGGCACCCTCACCTTCCGCAGCAAAGACTACACCTTCATGCAGGATGGAGAAGCCGCCCGCGTCAGCTATGGCGGCGACCTCAAAGCCGAACACCTCACCGAATACGGATTCAAATACGCAGACTTTGAATACCACATCATCACCACACCCACCCAATCAAACCCGTAAAACAAATGAAACTACTAGAACAATATCCGGAAATGATCGAACCCATGACCACAATCCCGCCGCAATCCCGCCGTAATGACTACCATCGAAGCAGCCAGAGAATTGAGGGACCAGTTCAGAGCCGGTGGAGATCCGGCTCCCTGGTCGGAGTGCGTTCGGATTGCGGCACTGTGCCGGATTGAAGCGGACGCGAAGAAAGAGGCAGATCGCTTGGCGTTCTTTGCGTCACGCAAGGAAGATCTTCGAGGCGTTCGATTCCGCGCCTCCTTGCGGAAAGCAGGACGTGCTCTTGAGGGAGCACGAGCCATCGAAGGACGCCCAGGAATGGGCATCGAGCACTGCCCGAAAGTTTTCAGAGATCCTAACAACATCAGAATAGCTAGTTAAAATAAACCATAAATATTTGTTGCATCTTTTCTAATCTCAGATAGAATCAATTTGTCGGGACGATCCCGGCACCAAACAAAACCTAATACAACCACAAAACTATGAGCCACAACATTCAAGAATTAGACATCATCACCGCAACTGAAGCCACATGGCACGGACTTGAGAAACGCGTTGACGCGATCGACTTCGAGACGTCCGGACTGGACTGGGACGTCGTCGAGAGCCCCATCTACCTGGGGAAGGACGAGGGAGGGTTGATCGAAATCCCCGGCTACAACGCCATCGAGATTCCTGAGAGGGATCACGTGATTGGAGTTTCTAAGGAGTCTTATGAGATCATCCAGAACTCTGAGATCTGGGAGTTGATCAACGACGCCTTCACCGGAGTCGATTTCGAGGTCACCTGTGCTGGATCCCTGGGCAACTTGTCCAAGGTGTTCTTCAGCCTGCAGTTGAAGGAGCACCAAAGCTATCTCGTAAACGGGGACGCATTCAAGTCTCACTTTAACTTCTTGTCGTCCCACGATGGCAGTCAGTGTTTCGTCGGGTTCGATTCCCACACCCGGGTGGTGTGTGGGAATACCTTTAAATGGTCTCAGCGTGACCGTGGGTCTGCGAAGGCAGGTTTCCGGGTTCGCCACACCAAGAACGCCCAGCGCTACATCGACAACGCCGCAAAGGCGATCGAAGCGACTCTTGAGAAGCGGGCAGAGTTCTACGCATCATTAGGAGCGATGGACGAGCGCGAGATCTCACGCAACAAGGTTCTCCAGGCATTGGTTGGGTGGGTTGCTCCCAAGGACGTGAAGTCCAAGAAGGACATCTCCACCGTCACCAAGAACAAGATCCGCAGCATGCGGATGAAGTTCGCGAATGGAATCGCTAACAAGGGGGAGACTCGCTACGACTTCTTCAACGCCGTCACGGAACAGTTCACTCACCACAATGTGGCGAGCGACGCCGGGAAGAACTTCGGAGCGTCCGAGTTCGGGAGCGGAGCCGACCGCAAGGCAGAGGCTTACGAGTTTCTGATGGACGACGACAAGCTTGATGCGCTGGTCGCCCGTGGGGAGGCAATCCTTCAGGGCTAAAGAGCCCCACTTTGAATCGCCTGCCTCCTACCAAGGGGGCGGGCTTTCTGGGTGCAACCTAACAAAACTATGAAATACACCAAGAAACTTACATTAGACGAAATTCAAGCCGCACGTGCGGAGGCAGAAGAAACCAAGCATTTCCAAGAGTGCTGTGACTTCTGGAAGTATCCGATGCGGAAGAGCCCGAAGCGCCCACGCTTCGAATGCCCGAAGCCGGGCAAGTCATACCCGCTCCACGTCTCACGAGAGCGTGACTGGACGATCACGGACCCCCGGGTGGGGGACCTCCAGAACGACTGGAGTATCGGAACGGCACCAACGAAGGACGTCCATCCGGATGCGCCTGTTGCCTGGAGGCTTGAGCTGGCCAAACGTTTGCCCAAGAAGTTGACGGCGACGCGATTGATCGAACAAACACGGCGTCAGTTGAAGAACCTCGTCAGCATTTCGAAGACCGATCTTCGCACGCTGCGAAGCGTCGGATTGGAACTGGCGAAAGATGACCTCGAGGTTGAGCACGTGACGCAGGCTTTCTCGGAGATGTTGGAATGGGTCTAAACAAGGCTCAGCAAGACTTCCTGGCAGCTGCAGTTACCACGCCTCGGCTTTACGTGGTTGGAAGCTGCGGAATTGGAAAAACGTTAGTCTGCCTCGAACTTGCAAAAACGCTAGCGATCCTGGAAGGACCACAGACTACTTTAGTCGTGGCGCCTCCCAGGGTCGCACGCTTCTCGTGGAGCGCGGAGGCAGCTAAGTGGGGGTATCCGGAGCCGATCGTCCTGAACGGAGCCAAATGGCCGGACGTGGTCCCTGGTAGGCTCCACACGGTCACCTACAACGGACTACAACGGCTACGGAAGGACGTCCTCAAGGACGGGCGGAAATGTCCCTTCAACTTCGTCATCTTCGACGAGGTGACGTTCTGCAAGAATCCCAGTGGGAATCGAATAAACTCCGTCCGCAGGATATTCGATAAACATTGCCCCAGGATTCTGGGGATGACGGGGACGCCGATCAGTACTGGGATGCTGGATCTGTTCGCTCAGATCAGAACTGTCTGTGGTCCTAGCGTCTTTGGTGAGGCGTTCACTCAATGGCGTTTCAAATACTTCTACCCGACAGATTTCAACCAGTACAACTGGGCTCTCAAACCAGGAGCACGACAGGCAATCCTCGACGAGATCAAGCCCCATTACGCGATCTTTCACGCAGATGAGTATGACGACTTGCACATCCCCAACATCGTCGAGCACGACGTCGACGTGGTCATGCCGCCGTCGATGAAGAAGCGCTACGGGGAGACTAACCGAGAACTTAAAAAGCGCTTACGGAGTGCCACCGACGACACTGTGACGGCGAGCGTCGTCGTTCAGAAAGCCCTGCAACTGGCGAACGGAATGATCATCGAGCGTGGTGAAGAATACTTCGACGCTGCTGGGAAAGTTCGGCGCGACGATATAACGCACATGTTAGACGACTTCAAAGTCGTTGCCGTCAAAAAACTTTTGAAGTCGTTAGGAGACCCTAACGCATTGATCATCTGTAACTATCGTGGTGATAAAGCCCGAATGGCGAAAGCGTTAGGTGCCGAGACGTCGATCACTGATGATACGGTGAACCGATGGAATGCGGGCAAGATCAATCGGATCGTTGCCCACCACGGAAGCTTGAGCCATGGGCTCAACCTTCAGGGTGGAGGGCGAACGGTCATTTGGGCGACGCCCGTGTATTCAGACGACGTCTACCACCAGACAAACTCGAGACTCGCTCGACCAGGACCTCTGGCGGACGCCGTGAACGTCTATCGATTGATCGCTCGGGACACGGTGGAGGAGGGAGTCATTGAGACTCTTCGGAGCCGGGGGCAGGGTCTGAAGGCTTTGCTAAAGACTCTGGTCGAGATGCAACGATTGGTCTGAGGAGGGCGTCCATCTTCGTCAGAGCCTCTTTGAGAGTCCCGGTCGAGCGAGGCAGGAGGGCGCCGATGATCTGCACGGACTCGCGGATTGCCTGGGTGTCCAGGGTGGGCTTCGGAGGCTCCGGATAGTATTCGCCGTTCTCCTGTCGGAAGAATTCCATCACGGCGTCGAGTTCGTAGTAATCCTTGTCCAGGCTGATCCTGGGGATTGATCGCCGCTTCACGAGTTGGCGAAACTTCGCAGGGCTGAGTTGCAGTTCGTTGGCAATTTGGGTGGCGTTGTAGAGGGATGGCATAATTAGCTATGGTAAACAGATTTTAATTGTAACGTCTGGGTTACACGTTAATAGTAGCCCGATAACGCTAGAAAACACCGATGAGACAGTACTCACAAATACTAAATAGGGAAGATGTAGCTCGGATTGAGCGCATCATCCGACAAGAGCAAGCCGGTCCAGGGAAATTCTCCTTGAAGCGGTGCGCTCAACGGGCTCGGATTTCCGAGTCGACGATTAAGCAGTTCATGAGCCCCTCGGGCTACAGCATGAAGAAGATCAAGCTCATGGAGGAGAAGGAGCGGAAGTTGGAGATCGTCCGGAAATGGATGCAGGAGGAGAACCCCTGCACATCCAAGGAAATGGCTGAGAAGCTGGGCACCTCTGACAGCTATCTCGCAAACCTGAAACGGGAGATCCTTGACCGTAAAATCCGATGAGACGCGACGAACACCCTATCACTTATCCAGGAGAGGCCACGTGCTACCGCGAGGCCGACCAGTATATCATCGAGTCTCGCCCGCCGAAAGGCGAGTGGTCGATGGTGCCTGGGCTCAAGCCCGCAGGTGTCAGCGAGATGGAGAGCATCGTCGATCGGATGCATGACTACCCGAGAACGGCGATTGAATACCGTGTCACTCACCTGGAATCCGGTCGCCACTACTACGCCGTTACCGGCTGGACGAAATGAAACTATTAATCGAAATCATTCTGGCGCTCATCATCGCCATTCTGCTAGTCTTCATTCCACCGATCCTCCTGGGTCGGTTCTAACCCAAACACCAAACACCAAAACTATGATCGATCCTGTAACTCCGCTAGTCCTCGGCTGCATCGTCACCGCAGTCATTTGTTTCCTAATCTGTTGTTTCAACGTCACCAGCTAACATGAAACTCGACACCTTAAAGATAGTCGGGACGTGCATCGCCGTCCTCTCCACCGTGCTAGTCTTCGCTGCTGGCGCCCATGCGATCCTCTCCCCGATGGGGGTGGGTCGCCCGACCCGGGTAGAGCGTCCTGCGCAGCCGACTCCAGTAGTCGCGCCCCAGGTCGTTCAGCCACATCCACCACAGAAGGAGGTGACGGTCGAAGAGACTGGCAAAGACCCTTTGTTTGGCTGGGATTACGAAAACAGCCCTCAAGCCAGCGTTCACTCAATGTCTCTGCTCCCTCCTATTGCGGGGGAGTCGGAGATATTCGGGCTGTTCGGCGTGGACAAGGGATTCTTGGAGCGGAGGCTGCCCGGGCCATTGAAGAAGTATGCTGGCAGCTTCGTTAATTATGGCATGCGTTACGAGGTTCACCCGTGTTTCCTGGCTGCAATCGCAAGACACGAAACTGGCAACGGCACCTCTAGCGCATTCAGAAATAAGAAGAATGCTATGGGTGTTAGTGATAGGAAAGGTCCGCGCTACATGAAGAGCGTGGATTACTCTATCGAATTCATGGCCAAACGTCTAGCAGATCCAAACGGATACTACAAGAACTGTCATACCATCGCCGAGGTTGGCGATGTCTACGCCCCCAGCAAGGTAAAGGTCGCCAATGATCCTAACGGAATCAACAAGCACTGGCCGAGCAAAGTAACCAAATACTTCAAGGAGCTAACAACGTGACCACGCTTTTGATCGTCATCGTCGTGGCCTCCGTGCTTTGGCTGGTTGGGTTCTTCATCTTCCTCGCCTTGGGATTTCCAAGGCGAGGGGTGGAGGACTACTTCGCAGATTCAGCTGGACCTGGACCAGAATCTCTGTTTGTATGTGGGGATGAAATTCGTAGTCATAAAGATTCTCACCAAGCCGATCGAGTATCGGGTAGTCTCAAGCGACTCGGAGGCCAAGCGGCTCTCCGAAGCCTTGCAGAGCACAGGACGGAAGACAGTCCTGTTGCCGTCCGAACTACCCAAAGCAAAGAAAGACGTCCTTCAGGTCCTGCAGGACGTCCTGAACAAAGGCTCAGACTCCCTTCCAGTACCTCAGAATTCCGCAATGGCGGTTGAACTCCCAACTCAATGACACCCAAACAACAAGACCAGTATCTCGCAGCTCTCCAGAAGGACTTCAGCACTGCCAAGTCTCTTCGACGGGATCGGAACACCACCCTAGGCGAAGCGCTCGCATCGCAACGGGAAGCGGCAGGAGTGACCCGCACGGCGTTGTCACTGCAACTCGGATTCAAAGGACCGCAGGTCCTCGAACACTACGAGAACGGGCGTTCGTTCTGGTCGGAGACGCTTCTGACTCAATACAGAGACGCACTCGAGCTTCTGAAAACCTTGAAAGGCTGAAACCATGGCGTGTAATTCCTGTGGTAAAAGAAAGTTGAGGCAGGTGAATGCAGCCGCCATCAGAAACGCCCGGCTGAAGTCTGGGAAGAAGGTCAGTCCTAGCGGGCTGACCATCGCCCCAGCGAAGTCGTGGCTGAAATTCCCACCAGTGATCAAGCCACCAGGAGGTTGGGGCATCGACGGACTACCTGCGAAGTCGCCCGAGGACGCGGCTGACCTCCTGGCCGGGCGCCTCCTGGCCCAGGGACAATTCACGCACATGAAGGACGTCTACGCCCGGCTCAACGCGATCTACTGCTCACGCCCCGGGTCACCCTGTTACAAGAATCTATGACCGAACTCATCCTCATTCTCGCCGCTTGCGGCATCACCTACGCCATCCAAGCAGGCAAGGCGTCACTCATCACCGATCAGCTGATCAAGCTCAGCTTCTTTCGGGCGATGTTCCTGTGCGTCTTCTGCGCCGGATGCCAATCCGGGTTCTGGCTCTACCTAGCATTCTCGCTCCTGAATGACGGATTCTCACTCGGGCTGCTGTTCGCGATCCCGATGGGGTTGGCGTCTGGGTTCGTCGCGATGACTCTAGACGGATCCTCAAAAGCCTGATAGTCTAAGGAGTTCCTAATTTTTAAGGACGTCCAGGATAGGCAACACCGTCTGAAGCGGTTGTGCAGTTACCTGCCCCGCCTTATTCCTAACTCTTTGGTCTGTGGTTAGGTCCGCAACGTTCGGGAACTCTTTTAAGAATCCGATGCGGTTCCCGTGGACTGTCCAAGGATAGGCGTGGTGGAAATCGGTCTGCTCTGGGGTTTGGTCGAAGGGGACCTCTAGCAAACCAACGATAGACCCTGACGGGCTGTCGAAGATCTCTGGGTCTGCCACATCCCTTGCGACGTCCTCTGGAGTGATGCCTATCTCCGTGGCTTCTTTCAGGGAGATGGGGAGCGTCTTCTTCTGCATTTGCGTGAGAAGCGACGCCGCATCAGCAAAATTAAGTTCTTTGTTTCGCACTGCGGTTAGGAACTGAGCAAGGTTAGAGATCTTGGCAAATTTGTCTTTCGTTGGCTGTTTGATCGCCTTCGCTTTACTGCGGAGGATTGTGTCAGACATCGCTTTGATGTGGTCGTCCGCTTGTCGTTGAGTGACTGCACCAGCGTCCACAGAAGCTTGTAATGCCTCCGCATAAGCTAACTGCCCTGTCTGATTTTTTAGGTGATTGAGAGGCGATAGGACCGTTATCCCAACCACTGCGGAGTCTGTGCCATCCTCGTCAGCGACTTCCTTCATCCGTTTTAAGAAACGCTTAGCCGTCCCTTCATCGCTGAAAGCCCACCCACCGCCATCGAAGATGTTCATGAATCCCCGCCCCCCTTGGGTCTCAACGCTTAGGTCTACCTTCGCACCTTTAGGCCCGATCTTTGCAGCCCCTACTCCCATGCGATCCGCTGGTAGCGCAACGATGGACCGATCTGTATAGTCATCAATATTAACACCCCGTTCAGGTGAGAAGCGGGTAAGGTCGATGTCACGTCCTTTGAACTGATTAGAAGGTGGCGTTAGGTTGCCTCGTTGTGGGCTGAACCTGATGTCCGTGCTATCAGAGAACCGCTGGTCTAGCGGGATCACGTTCCCTTGGTCGTCCCGGGTGATTGGTTCTGCGGATTTAATCTGATCGGGTTCGAAAGCAATGTATGCCGTCCTATCCGCTACCCCTGCGGTTTCATCCGGGTTGGAGTTCCGATAGACCACCCCATCGTATCCTTTATCTACTAGAGCCTCTCGGATTTGCTGACCAACTTCATACGCATATTCGACGTGATAGGGAACTTCACCATAATCTTCTAGCTCCGGGTCTTGAGCTACCGCGTTCTTCCAGCTATCTGCTCTTTCGGACCAATCCCTAAGGACTTTATCTTTGTCTAAACCTGCTAGTTCATAAATCTCGTCTTCCGTCACAGGACGGTCTGCCTCCTTGACCGCACGTTGGCGTGCCCTTATCCCCGCAATTTCTCCCGATAGCTTCTTTTCTCGATCCCGGACTTCTTCCAATTTCTTGGATATTTCTGGGGTGAGAGATTTACCTTTCCCTGCTTTGATAGCCTCAAGAGGGGGGACACCTTGGGCTAGTAGCTCCTCCGTTAGTTTAAGATCGCTTTCCTCAAACTTTTGCTGCTTTTCTAACTCGAAATCTTCTTTTCTTGTCTTTGCTAGTTTTGACTTAGTCTCTGCTAGCTGGGTGTTTAACAAGGACACAATTTGCGGGTCTGGTCGTCCTGACCCGATCTGTAGTGGGTTCGTTATATCTAGATAGACCTCAAATACTTCAGGACCATTCTCTGGATCTGGGTCGAAGTCTCTTTCTGAGCGAGCATATAAACCTTCTGAAAACCGTTTAGATACTTCGCTATCCGCAGCAAAGTGGGCCCCTAAAAACGCGTTAGGATCTGTAGTAGCCCCAACAGAATCGGAACTCCGCTCTGTGTCAAACACGGTAAAGCCACCCTCCGTCGTTCCGTGGAAAACTCGTCTAGGTGTGCCATCCTCATTCACAACTTTAGTGTTAGGCATGCGCTCTTTCGCTACCTCATCCACTAGACGTTGTTGCGTTGCTGTGTCGCCGGAATCTACGGCTCTCAGATAGTCCCGGTTGCGAGCTGGGCTGAAGAGCACCCCGCCTTCGGCCCTTACACCTGGACTGACGTCAGCTGACGTCGCGGCAGGTGTGAGATCGTGCTCGTTGAACAGGACGCCCATGTTCTGCGAAGGAATGTACATTCCCTCATAGCCTGCCTGCTGCAGTGCCGCCTCGATGTAGGTGGTGACGTCCGGAGAGTTCGGCCCTTCAACTTCCGCAGCAAGCGCACGTGCGGCTGCGACGATTTCAGGAGCGTCCCCAGGCTCCCAGAGTTTGTCTCGATCGACCTCGAAGTCGGATCGGGACTTGGCTTGTGACGTGACAAGCCCTTCTGGTGAAGCGGCATAACCGTCGTCACCGAAGTAGGTGCGATTCGGGAAGAGTGCCGGGTTGTTCTGCTGACGACGTCCCTCCGCTCCTGGGGCGCCACCTCCGACTTTTGGATCCAAGCTGCCTGGGTTGGTAGCCTTGGACCAGTGGACTCCTCTGAGAGCCACACGGGTGCCCGTGATGCCTGTTTCTAGTCCGGCTATCCGAGTCCCGAGTTCTTCGGCTGCGGCGATGTTGGATTCGATAAGAGCGGGGGCTCGTCCGGCGACGGGCTTGCCTGCGAGGAACTCTGGAGATCTTGGGTCAGGTCCCCGGCTTGTCGCCGCATCCCCTCCCTCGCTTCCTGTCCCCAAGCTTCGAGTTCTTCCGGCGTCAAGTTGCCCGGACCCGAGGCCCGCGTCTCCGCCTTCGCCAAGGTTTCCTGTAGTGCTGGGAGTAGTTGTTTCGCCACCCGTTCGGCCCAAGCCCGTTTGCTCTCGCCGGGCTGTCTCTTCTGCGAAGGCAAGAACGTCAAGGGGACTCTGGAGGATGTCTGCGGGGTCTCTCCCGTCGGTTGTGGTTGGCCTGCCATCGGTATCTTTGGTTCGGATTGTGTTGTAAGTGTTAAGGTCGAAGATGCCATCTTGGTCACCTTTGACTGCGAGTGTTTCAGCGTCGGCCTGATTGTCGAATCGGAAGGACGCATCTAGTACGTAGCGCCCAGTCTCCGTGTCGAACCAGCCACCCAAATGGGCGCCGTCTCGCTCGAAGATCTCGGCGTGTTGTTCTAAGTAATCGGTGAGGGACTCCGGGGTCAAGTTCTCTGACGTAATGAAAAACTCGGTTCCTTTGTCAGGCGCTACCATGTAGCCACTCGTAGGAACCACGCCATCTAGTCGGGTGGAGAATCCTTCTTGGTTCTCACGGATAAATCCGACAAGCGACTCCGCCGCATGTCGGAACTCCCGTCTTGGGGTGAAGGCTACAGAGTCGCCAAGAACTCCTTCAGGAGTATCTCGTCGTCCCAATCCTCCACCCACCTGTCCGAGTCGTAACCCTCCCCCAGGGCTATCTCCACCCAGGTCACCGGGTCGTACTTGCTCGGCCCGGTCTCCGGGTCCTTCGCCCAGGTCAATATTTGATCCAGGAACTTCTTCCGGATCTCCGAGGTCACTTCCACGTGTTTCTCCAGATCGCTCAGATCCGGGAAGGTTAGTAATTTGCGATTGTAACGTATTGAGTTGCTCATTCAGGGCACGTATCAGTGGCTCACGTTGGGCAGGATCCCGGGATAGGACTGCCTGAGCCTCAGGTCCTTCGACCACTCGGCCCTCTCCAAGCGCTCCACTATTGTCCACAATCATAATACCATCAAAACCTGTTGCAGCCAAGTCCTCATTTATCAAACTTCGGGCGACGTCTGCGGCATCGTAGTTGTCTCCGATCAGGATCTTTGCGGGTACCACTCGAGGTGGTTTCCCAGCCTCGGCCAAGTGGCGAGCACGTCCGATCGACTGAGCCGCCGCTTTCGCTGGTGGGTTGTGAACGAAGGCAAAGTCTACCCCAAACCCGGCGTCTTTCGCACGTTGCACACGTTCGAGTAGGTTCTTTCGATCGCCGTTCACGCCGTCGAAGACGATAGCGTACTCGCCTTGGCGTGTCAGGTCGCCGACCGATCCCTTGCCCGACCCACCGCCACCACCGAGGAAGAGGATCCGATTGTTTGCCTTCCCTTGCTGTTCGGTGAGAGCCTCGGTGAAGAGGCGTTTGTTTGCTTTGGACGCCGCCTTGTGAACGTCTCCAGCGTTCCAACCATTGTATCCTGGAAGCATGCCCCGCCACTCGTCGGTGTTTATTGTCAGGGTTTGTCCTTCAGTGTTCTCCTTGAGATACTGCTCTTTGAGACTATCATAGTTCTGTTCGACGTGGGCGATGGCAGCTGCCTCAACGTCTTTCCGAACCGGCGAGTATTTCTGACCAAACTCATCAACGTGGACCGTGTCTTTAGCGTAGGAGTCTTCGTTGACGGGGAGTGCGTCGCCTTGCGTCCAGCCCTCTAATTGACTTGGCTCGGCTTTCTTGGTGACGCGCTCCAAAGCCCTATCAACGTCATACTCATATCGCTCTGTGGGCGACATGGCGTCGAGTTCTTCCTGGGAAGCTTCTGTCTTTCCCGAACGTTCTTGGAACGCCGCGATAACTGCTTTGCGTCGTTCCGGGTCGTTGGCCAAGTCCTTCGAACTGACTTCCTCGCCAAGTACTTCGGCCTGGATCTTCTTTCGTTCGGCGTCCGCTTCTTTGCGGCTGTAGCCCAACTCTTTGACCATGTGGTCACGCACGTCTGACCATGACGCCCAGTAGTGACCCATGCCTCGTTCTGCTCGGTTCTGGTCTCGTTCCTGTGCCCGAGCTTTGGCGAACTCTAACGCTTGTTCAGGTGAATGGATCTCCTGATCGATGTTTCCGATCTCGGTTGCGAGTTCATCGCCATCGATGTACTCGATATGTTTGCCCATGTCCGCCACTGGGATAACAGACTTCCCGTTTGGAAGAGTCCCAACTTCTAACGGAGTCGCAGGATCGATTGCCTTCAGGATTGCTTCTGAGGTTTGATCTGAGATATCTGGGACGGCTGGACCGACTGGTTCAGTAACGCCATCAACTTCAGGGACGTCGATGGGGTCGTCTGTAACTGGCGTGGTACCTTCTGAAGTTTGCGGACGTGCGTCGGTAGAATCTTTGGACTTCTTCTTGTTCTTCGAACCTTTAGGGCGCCCCGGTTTGCGTTTCTTCTTCTTCGGTTTCGGAAGCTCCGTCTTCGGTAGGGGCTTGCCGAGTTCTTTGAGACTGTCATTGATAAATGCCTCCACCTCCGGACTGTCGGCGTATGGTGTGTATTCTAGCAGATCTCCAGATCGTGTGGTTTCTCCCCCTTTGATGCCGAGTGCGTCTAACGTCTTTCTTAACACACGTCTAACTCGACGCCGTCCTCCTGGAAGGAGTGAGGACAATTCTTTCTTCTTGTTTAGTAGGGATTTCCCAGTCGTGCCGTAGTTTAGGAATTGCTCTGCAAAGATCTCATCTGCAAGTACTGCGTCCGTCAATTCCTTTCCGGTCTCGGCCTTGTAGGCATTTCGGAATGCATCCAACTCTTGTCGAGAGTATGTTAGCTCCATGACGTCTTGCCAATCAGATTTGGCATCTGGGGATAGTCCCTTGTAAGCAGCGTGGCCCGCCTCATGGGAGAGTGCCGCTAGCGCCCCACGTTCGGATTGGCTTTCAACATCTACCAAGATCTCGTTAGTCTCTGGGTTGAAGGATGCGCCTGCCCGTGCGTTTCCGGTTGCGGCTTCGACTTCTGAAGAGTCGACAAGTTTGACCGTCGACGCATCACCTAGAGCACCCTGAACGGCTGCGATGTCTCGTCGAGTTTGCGTTGTCAGGTTATCGTAGAGACCGACGTTGTCCCCACGTCCTTCGGCGACCACTCTATATGCTAGGGCGTCTTGGTCTGCGAGGTAGGTGTCGTAGTCGAACCCCCCACCGAGACTTCCAGCTAAACCATAACCGCCTCGAATAGCTCCCCCAGCAGCGGCACCTCCACCAGCGGCTTCTCCGATTTGTTCTGGAGTCGTGCCCACTACCGCCGCTTGTTGCAAAGCTTCTTCCAAACCTTCACGGAAGGCGTCTCCGGAAAGGTTCAGCAACCCGACTGCCTTTGGCTTAATTGCCTCGTTGAACTGCGCCCCGGTGGCAGCTGTTCTTCTCACCCAGTTTGGCGCGGTAGAGTCTGCCGCCATCTTGGAGAGAGAACTAACTTTCGCCCCCGACGCCATCATCTCCGCTTTGTACTTCACGGCTTTTGCGTGGGCTTTTCCAAAATCTCGTGCGTGTTTACCGGCAAACTCAAGCGTGGCGAGGCTTGCATTTTTCAACATAGGTCCAAAGACCGCACTCAAGATTGCCCCGCCTGGAGACCCCCCGGCAAGGAGTGACGCCCCTGCAAGAATACCAGGAGCCACTGCTGGAGCATCTACGCTCTTCTTAAGCCCGGCATAAGTCTTTGTCAGTGCCGTGTCTACTGCCTTGGCCATGTTGTACCGAGTCTGTCCGGCAGCGGCTGCTCTTTTAGCTCCTTCTCTCCCGGCTGCCGTCTTCGGGCTCACAGTAGGAATGGTAGAATTGACGGTTGAACGGCTGACGACTCCTGGCGCTTTCTTGGCGTAAGCAAGTGCCACTTTAGATTGCCTTACTCGGTTGGCAATTTTAGCGGCTGCTGGTCCTGGAATAGTCGCATCGAGAACGATAGGAACAGCCTCTGCAATGGCCGGATTCACGAGTTTCGCTAACTCTTCCTCACGTTCTACGAACTCTTCTGGACTAGAGGTCGTTGCCAAAGCGAGGGCATTGGAAACCACTGCTTCACCTTCTCCTGGTGTGATTGATAGGTGGCGCTCACGCCGATCTAAGTAATGCTGATACGCTTGACCTACTAGGTCGCCCTCAGTGCGATCTCCACCAAGATGCTTGTATCCTTTTCTAGCGACGAAGTCTTTTATATCGAAGGCGAGTTCATACCCCTGATTGAGGAACTTAACTCCACCTTCAAGACCTCCGCCCACCGCTTGAAGTCCCGACGTAGATTTGGTGGGGTCTTCCCTAACACCTGCAAAGATATTCACCCCAAAGAGGTCTTCGGAAAGTGGGCCTATTAGGTCGTAGCGATCACTTGCGTCTAGCAAAGCAAGCCCTCCTTCCATAAGCATCTCTCCAATCCCAACGGCACCTGCAGACACAGAACCTGCAGCACGTTTCGTTGTTTCGAGTAGGCTCCGTTCTTGCGCCCGCTTAAACGAAGCCTCGAAGTCGGCACGATTAGGGATCCCCCAAGATGCCATTTGGGATTCAGCTAAATCCGCCCTTTCATCACGACTCGTAATTTTATAGGATGGGTCTTCTTCCGAAATACCAAAGAGTTCTGCTGTCGTGGGTTGGTCAGGGTTGGTGAACGGTTGGAACTCTTTTGGCTTCGCCGTGATCGCACTCAAATCTTGGAGCGTCTGGTCACCATCTAATCCAAACAGGACCTCCGTCGAAGGTCCTTCGGTCTCAAGTCTAGCCTGAAACTTAAGTCGCTTTGCTTCTTCAGGAAATTGTATTGCACGGCTCTCAAGGTTCGGAGTAGCCACTCCTTGTCCTTTCTCTCGAAAGGCTTCAGGGTTCTCTTGTTTCTCTTTCTCAATAGCAAGATTGCGTTGGCTTAAACCTGACCCCAAGTCCGATCTGCTTTCTGCAAGTGCATCAAGTCCCCCGGGAGGGAGTCCTTCCGGAGGTGTGATAGATATGTTTCCAGCTGGCATCTTTACTGTTCTACTTTACTCCACATAGGATTGGCGGTTGGACCGTTGAATCTCCAGCCTCTCTGGACATGACCTACCTCAAGACTACTCTCGAGGCTACTTACGGCTTCTTCTACTGACGGCTTGCGTGTAGGGTTAGACTTCTGCGCTTCGGCAAACTCTGCCTTGGCGACTGCGTCGGATTTAGTAAAGTCTAAGAAACTCTTGGGCAAGGTCGCCCCGTTCTCACGTTGTAGCTGAACGTCAGACTTGAAGTCGGAGTAAAGCCCATCTGCCCAAGCATAGAACCGCTCTCTGAAAGCGCCCTCTTGCATGGTGGTGGGATCTCCAAGCTCCCGAACGAACCGTTCCATTTCTTGGTTACTGACTGCAGCACCCGAGCGATCTTTTAACAGAACGTTAGACAACGCCAGACGTGCGCCTTCGAATTTCTGGCGCTCTCTGGAGTACTGCGTAACCCCCCAATCTGACCCGACTTTCTTCACCTGTTCAAATAAGTTGAATAGTGGTCCTGAGGAGAATTCTCCTTCAGGCACTTCTCTCAAGAGTTTGGCTGCGTTTCTTGCTTTCTTTGCGAGGGAAAACGTTATAGCCATCTTGCCTAGCACTGTGGGTGGGAGACGTGCATCCTCATGGAGGTCAGCCTGAGTCAGTTCAGCCTCTAACATGATCTTATTCTTCTCACCTTCGTTGAGTTCGTCGTTCAGAGCCATGAGTTGACGCCTCGCCGACTCCATCTCTTCGTTCTGAATTGAGAAGTCGATCGGGATCCCGCCCTCAATAGCGATTTCAGAGATCTTCTGGTGCTTCTCAGTGATCCGCTTCATTTCTGCCTGCTGCTGCTTGAGTTTTGAAACCGTGTCCACCAGACCAGATTTGGTCTCAGCTAACGCAATCCTTAACTCGGCAGGACCTCGGACGACCTGCTCAGGCGTAACGATAGGGTGTTCATCGAGTAACTCCTCGTGAGGCTCCCCTGGCTTCGGAGGTTCTGGGTCGTATCCTAGGGAGTCTTCCCTGGCAGTAACTGCAGGGTGATTTCCGTTTGGTGCGTTCTTCGGCACTTTTGGGAGCCCATTCTCCCCCAGCTGTTCTGCATCCCCAGTGAAGTCTGGGTATGGATCATCTGGATCTATAGCGGGAACAACGGCACTCCCGGCTGATTGATCATAACTACGCCCGTCGATCTCCGCTTGGTCGGCGGGATTTGCTTGATTGAATCGACGTGCTGCTGCGATGGCGTCACTGCCAACCATATCCTCAATAGGCGTCCGGTCCACGTCCTGATCGGCTCCCGGCGTCTCCTCATTAGCTACGGCTGCGGCATTCTGTGAGTCGAACTCCGCAAGCGTCTGTCCGGCGATGTTGTTGCGAAGATCTCGCCCAGTAAGCCCAGGAATCCGTTCCTCCCGCCCAGTCGGGGGAAGGTCTGTAGTGATAAACGCATTCCCCGCCTCATCCACCACGTGAGACGGAAGGGCGCCTGGGTTCAACTGTCCTTGAGGCTGCGCTTGCGGGCTTGCGTGGGGGTTCCCCCGGTAGGACCTTACTGGTGCAGGGGGTGGATCATTTGCCGGGTCAGGTACAAACTCCGTGCCTTGTAGGGACGCGATATGCTGCCGGGCTCTACGTCGTTTTGCGGCAGCTTCTTTCCGTGCCTCCCATTGAGCCATAGCGTCGGCGTGTTCGTTGCCTGCAAGTTTCTCGTAGTCTAGCGTGCGGTCATCCTTCTGGTCTTGGATACGTGCCGCCAGTTCTTGTCGACGAAGACTGTTTTGTTCCTCTTGGATGTCTGCAGATCGATCGCGGATTCGAATTTCTTCTTGTTTGAGCCCCTCCTGAAATTGCCGATCCCGTGCGACGCCCAAACTCTTACCCGCTCGAAGCGATTGCTCGAACGCAGCAGACGCCTCTGCACGTGCCGCCGACTGTGCCTGCAACATGAGTTGCTGGGCCTGCAGGTTCGACTGGGCTAAGTTGCTTCCCAGGTTCGATGACTGCGCAAGAGATGCCCCTAAATCTATAGGACCCTGACGTGTTGCTAAAAGTTGGTCTATTGCTGCCATGATGTTACGCGAGTCGAGGTTGAACTATTGGGACTCCGGGGGTGTAAACTGGTTGCCCTTGTGGGTTAAAGTTAGACCTAGTGCTCCCACCGCTAAACAAACCACTCTGCACCAACCCTGACAAAGCGCCGCCCGCAGCACTCAGTCCTGCACCGAGCGTGTTGTTCACGGGTACCGGAGCCGCTGCCTTGCCTCGGGCTTCTTCGCGAGCCCCTTGAAACGAAAGATTGAATAGTTGTTGTGCTGCTGGGTCGGCACCTGATCGAAGGACGTTGTTAGCCAGATCTTGCTCGATCTGTTGGGATGGCGTCAGGTTCTGCTGAGCAAGCGACAACTGACGTCCGATAGGATCGACCGCATTTCGAATGCCCTGAATCTGTGCAAAGATGCCCGCACCACGTCCTTGAAGATCTAATGATGTTAGACCTAAATCCCTCGAGGTGGCTTGCCTCTGACTACCAGGAACACCAAAAGCAGCGTTCTGTCCGGCACGGTTGCGCATGATCTCACCAACCACGTCCTCGGGGATCTCTCCTCGAAGAAGAGAGCGAGCCTGATCAGATAGGCTAGATAAGTTGGCCCTAAAGTTAGGATCGAATGCTTGTGCTGACCTCAACGCCTCTTGAGTGATTGCCTGATTCTGCTCGGCAACGAAACGCTGATTAAGTGGTAAGTTTTGCGTGTTGGCCTGGATGGCGTCGCGAATACTCTGCCCGAGATCGACCTCGTCAGCACGTCTTCCGAAGATGTGTTCTGCGCCGTATCGATCAAGATACTCACCTGCGAGGATGTCCTCGACTGCAGTCTCCCGAATATCACGGAGCGCAGCCACCCCTTTGAGTTGCTGCTTACGTTGCTTATCCGCCGCTTTCTTCTGAGATCGTGCGGAGATCACGGACCCCGCAGTGCTTGCGACTGCGGCCCCAATGGAGGCTGCTACAGCCAAAACGAGCCCCCTTTATAAGTAGTATTCATGTTAGAGTATAGTGAAGAACGCTACCCAGACGAGCCGGGCGCTTTCTAAGGTTTTTCCGTTGTTAGTTGAATCTATCGGGTGACGACTGTGGTAGTAGTGACTTGGGTAGGTGACCAGTCGATTGAAGCGAGACTTGACGATCATCGTCAGGTCCCAGGCGTCAGTGTTCTTGGTGTCCGCGTTTAACTTGTCGAAATAGCGTGCCTGCAAATCCTTGGACCCTTTCAGGACGTATCCAGGCACGCAGTGATCGTCGAGTTTCTTGTGCCGCCAGAAAGCCGTCCCGTCATTCTCGTCATCGACGGTCGGTGAGAAGTAAAGGATAGCCGCATGGGAGGAGCATGCTTGGTCGGCGTGGACACCGGTCGGAGACTCATCGCCGGGTCTGCTCATGCGCCAGAACTGCAGATCGATGTGGATGGGTGCCCCTACCAAGTCCTCGATCTCATGTTCCAGCGACGGCTGCACCTCCAGTTCCACGCCTGGGAAGAAGTGACCTTGGAAATCTACACCTGAGAAGGACCCTTGCCTCAATACGTTTTCACGTATCGTGTCAGGATCTTCTAGAACGTTATCTTTTACCCGGATGTCCATTAAAGCCGTTTCTGGTAGTTGGATTCTATGTGCGTGAAACCACGCTTCTCATAGAAAGATTTGAGTTCGTCCGGCATGCTCGTTTCGAGATGCGTCATCATCATGAGTTTGCAGTCGCTTTCGAGTATCTGCTTTTCTGCTTTCAGGTACAGACGCCCGCCCATAGCAGAGTCTCTATACCTACGATGAGTGTACCACATCGCCTCGGCTGCGGTCTTATCTCCAGAGAATAGGTTAGGTGTGATGATGTAGAGAAACGCACCCGCAATAATCCCTTCCGATTCTGCGACCACGCCGTTGAGCATACCCAGCTCGAAGAGTGATTCGGTCGTCTTCTTGAAGTTATCCATGTCGATGCTCGTTTTGAAGATGTTTAGCATATCACTATCATCCCCAAAAGCACGCACGAGGCTCCCCATCCTAGCTAAATCGCTAGACTCGAGATCTCTGTAAGTGACGCTAACGTCTTCTTGCACCATAATATTCACTTGTTAGCCGGTTACTCTTAATTGATGCTCTCCGGAATCGGTAGTCCGAATTGTCTCCTTCTTCTACCGCCGACTGCTCCACCATTAGTGAAACTGCTAGAGCGAGGTATTCTTTCATGTTGGCGCGGTCGTTTGAATCCTTCTCGTCCTTGTTCACGAGTCGGATGAACCTGGCTAACGTTTGCCATACTAACGGATTCCCGTGCTCGACCAGGTCGAGGTCATCGTAGACGTCCTCGTAGCTCGAGGTCGCCGTGACAATCACGTTGTCTGGGCAGCACCCGTCCTTGAGCTTATACTCTCGGAACTTGGGAACGGTCTGCCCGCAGTGGTAGCGGGCCAGCTCTCGTCCGTCAGGCTCGGCGATGATCACAGTCCCGTCGACCCCGCTCGGGAAGGACACCTGAGTGACCTCCTTGAAAACTTCGTTTGTGAGGACGGCGGCGTTGGTCAGCATATAGTCGAAAGTCTCGACGCGATCTTCAAGCGTCCTTCCGGTGACCGTCATGGTCTGCGTGTTGCCGGTGCATTTTTCCTGAGAGATTCGAAGAGCGGTAGGGTGGCAGCTGCTGAAGTCGCGTTCGAGTGGGCTGAAGCCGTTGTCATACAGCTTCGCCTTGGTGCTGTCCGGGAACCCCGCTGGTCCGTCGTATGGTATGCGCCAATGTGAGAACACCGGAGCGTGTTGGCTGTTGATCTCCACCTTGTTCAAGGCTCGGAATCTCGTCGGCAACCTGAATCCACGGTAGAGCGGTTTGTCAGGACAGACCGGGCATTCCTCGCAGAAACACTCCACCTTGATGCAGAACGTCGTCGAGAGGTCCAGGCCCAGCTGTCGCTGGTTGGCGTAGAGGTAGGCTCGGATGAGGTTGAGGATCCGGATCTGCTCCTTCTGATTTCCTTGCGACAAGGCGCGACCGATCTCCGTCCGAGCGGCTCGGACCGTGGTGCAGGATCTTTGGTGATTAGTCATTAGCAGCGGATCCTGACAGAGTGGATGGTGACCTCATCGCCTGCGTCGGCGTTGGGGAAGGTGATAGGGTAGAAAGTAGGTTGCCTCGATCCGGTCTGAGGAATGGAGTCGTTGGCGTCTCCGCTCCCGGTGGGGGTGTAAGCCGTGACAACATAACTAACAAAGTAGTTATTGTTAGTCATCCCGGTTACCGGGATGTTGATCGTCCTGGCGGCGCTCACGACGTAGGTGTCTTCTGTGCAGACGAACAAGTCAAGAGCCGCCAGCTGGGTGTCGATCCTACTATCGATGACCGTGGTCAACGCTTCCGAGGCGACGACCACACTCGTGACGCACGACTGAAACGTGGTCGACGCACAAAGAGCATCTTCGATCGTCTGGATGTTCTCAGCCGTGGTCAGCGCCGTGCTGACCGCCGCCGCGAGCTCCGTCTGGAACTGCGTGGACGCCAGGACAGCGTCGACGTTCTGCTGGATGTAGGTGTCCGTTGAGAGCGTCGCGGAGAGCTGGGTCTGGAACTCGGTGTCCGCGACGAGCTGGGTCACGATCTGATTGACCGCGACCGAGGACAACGCCGCCAGTCCGGTCGTCCCGGTGATTGCGTCAGGGAACTCGATGATTAATTGGCTCTCTAGAGCTGTCGCCAGAGCGGACGTCAGACATCCCCCCACCGTCGCCTTGACGACGGCTTGCTGGGTTGCTGAGGTGTTGGTGCCGGTAGAGGCGTCTGTGGTCACTGCCATAATGTTAAAGGATCTGCGTTCTCGCAGCAAATACGATCGATGCTGCACTCTTCTTCGTCGAATATATCAGGGTCTTCCTGCTCTCGTCTAGAGACATCTACGGTGTGGAATCGCAGGTCAGCCTTGCCTTTCCACCGGATGAGGAATTCGAAATGCTTGCCGGAGCGGATAGGAATCCCGTCCACCTCCTTGCCGTTGAACTTGCCGAGGTTCACCGACTTCACGCCCGTGGCGCTGACCTCCTCGTGGCAGATCTTCCCGGAGGCCCACTCGGTCCAGCACCCCTGCGACCAGTCGCTCTTCCAGAGAACCTCCCACTCAACGTCGCCGGAAACACGGGCGAACTGCATGGTGCCGTCGTTTACCGTGATCGAGTCTTCGAGGGATCCGTAGACGGCCCGGGTGTAGACCGCCGACTGGATCGGGTAGGTGCCATCGGTCAGGACGTCTTCTCGTAGATTCCGCTCGACCTCGAGAATCTTGATATGGGTGCCGTCATCGTCGTTACCGGCGATCTGGAAGAAGCGCTTCTCGCCTGACATGCTCATAGGAATGAGCGCTTTGACGTCCTTGATAGGTGACGGGTTGACGTTCACGCCGTTCCACCGCTTACCCTTATAGTCGTAAGCTACTACCCCACGATGCTTCCAGTGAAACCCAGAAACCCATGGACGCACCGTGGAGTAGAGCGTCTTCGAAGAACGATGAACCCGAGTACTATTGAACCGGAGCAGAGGACCGTAGTCCTCCTCGAGGAACAGGTCGATCGGCTCGCTGAGAAGTTCCTGCGGTTCGTAGACGAGGTCTGAACCACGTCGGGAGAATGTGAGAGTCTCGATGCCTCGCAAGGTGCGCCTGACCGCGTTGTCAGTGTAGACGTCAAAACTCCACGGTCCTCGAGCGCCACCTTCAGCCGAGACCGTGGTCATCATGTTAGGCGTGTCGATCCACGACGTGCGTGGGTAGAGTTGAGTCTTGTAAGCGTAGACACGTTCCTCGGTCTCGACGACAAGCTCACCATGGGACGACGATTGCCCTACCGTGGGTAGGTTGTAGACTGCGAGAATGGTCCCAGCGTCCGTAGGTACAACGAACTCATATCCTTCCGCCCAGTAGATTTGCTCGGAGAAGTTGAGCAGGTTGCTAGCGTCAGACTTCCCCTGGCCATGAATAATGTCGCCGACAAGCATACCACGGGCGCCGTTGACGACGGCAATTCGGCCATGAGTGTAGACAGGTAATCGAACACGGTTAGGGATTTTAGAAGTGACAGGATTATTCGGGTCGAACCCTGCTGACTCTGTCGTCGTCTCCGTCCCGTCGAAGATGACGGTGTTGCCGAAGTCGTCGCAGTTGATCAGATAGTTCTCCGCCTGTAGCGCCCAGTTCTGATGAAGATCGGGAGCCTGAAAGACGCCGTTGGTGATCTCGACGAGGTTGCCATACATGTTTCCCCCACGCCCTACAATCTCCACCAGGAACCTCCGCCCCCCTGCTGAAAGGGCGAGGTAGTCCGCTTTGGATGCAAATTGCAGGGCGCTTTGGCCGTGTCCCGGCTGGTAGCGAACCGCCCCCTGAAGATTAAGTGCCTGAAACTCCGCCACCAGTCCGTCCGTGGTCGACCTTAGCGGCACCTCTCGGTAGCCGTCGCGCTGTGATAGCGCCTGTTGGTCGATCGCCACGTTGACGCCCAGCTGGTATGCCTCCTCGGGTACCGAGAGAGGGTCCAGCTGACCCTGCATTCCCAGGATCGGGAAGCGGACTGTTTGGATTTCAGGCAATTAGAGTGGGTAAGATTTGAAGCCGATCAGGTGCGCACGCACGAGCGACTCCATACGTTTGGTGACGGACGTCTGAAGGAATCGTCCCATGGTGAAGCTGATAGTGCCGTTCGAGATAGGGACGTCCCAGGTGACGAACGAGGTTCCGTTGGTGCTGTCCTCTCCGAGCGTCGGGGAGTTCTGCCCGAAGTCGCGGGAGCCGCACCACGCGATCCTCTCGTTTTGTACGTCGACGTAGGAGTAGCTTTGATCGGTCGAGCGGTCGACGTGGTCCCGGTGATCGAGCTGGAAGAGCACCGTGGCGTGTGTCTCCGTCGTGATGGTGTGACCGAGCGTCGCCAAGTTGATCCCGAATACCTGCTGATCGACCGACGGCGGGGTCACCACCTGCTCCGCAGAGTCTGTGTATTCCGCGATCTGCGTCATGGCTACCTTATACTCGTTATATGCGAGCCTGTAGGTGAACGTCTTGGTCGTCGCATCCCAGACCGCTTCGTAGGCTTGACCGTCTTCCAGAGGAGCCCCAGCGGTGTCCGTTGGGTCGTCGGTCAGGTCGGGGTCGGTCTGTCGAAGCTCCTCGAGCTTCTGGAACAGCTCGGCCAACGTGAAAGGCTGTAGTCCTGCGGTCGGCGTCCCTGACACGGTACGCGAGCCACACGCCATGACGCGCTCGATGGCAAACGCGTCCGTCACCTGGGGCAACGTCGTCTCGCAGAACATCTGGTCGAGGAACCCTTGCATCTGGGTGACTTCGGCGGTGCTGAGCGTGTCGCCGTTCAGGTAGGTGCAAGGGGCGTCTGGGTTGCTTCGGAGGAACCCCGCTGTCGCCGAGGGGATCCGAGCGCTGATCTGGCTAAACCCATCGGCGTCCTGGGTGACGATCAGCTCAGCGCAATCGCCCTCTGCGAGGTCGCCGAACTGAAGCTCTTTGACGCACCAGTCCTGGCTATCACAAGAGCTTGTGCCGTCGATTAGGAGCAGGCGCCCCGCTGACACCGTCTCAGGTAGAACCGAGGCGCAGAGTTGCTCCTCGTCGCGTGTGGCGAAGCTGAAGCAGCCCCCCTCCATCTTAAGGTAGAGCGGCGTCGTTGCGTTCGTAGCCTTGGCCACGAGAAGTTGATTATCTCCTCGGTCGACCACGCCGCTGACCCACAATTTGGTAAACTCAGGAACGGCGCTGAGAATCGGGTCACCGGCGGTATCGGTGAGCACCTCGCCGGTGGCGGTCACTTGGTAGCCGTTAGCTCCCGGGACGTCGACCGTGGGGGAGTTGGTCAGCTCGGACCCTTCGTTCGGATCGCTCTGGATGAACAGGCTTGAGTCCGAATGAAGGTGTTGGAGACAAGCGTCGCCGGGTTCCTGTTTGACCAGGATATGTCCACCGCAGGCCCGGGTAGTGCCTTGGAAGGACGGAGAGCACGCGGTCGAAGGCGCCTCGGTGACACAGCCAGAGGTGCGGCAACACGCGTCACGATTCAGGACCGTCTCGCTCGAGGTCGTCGTGCTGGTAACGACGCACGTCGTGCAGTTCTCGTCTCCGCAGCTGTCACACGTAGAGCCGACGACCGTTCCCTGGACGCTCTGATTCTCACACGACCCGAGAGTCGAAGCGGTTTTAGCCTCGTCTGGGCAGACGGGATTTCCGGAGATGTCAGTGGTATTCGTTACAGGCATTAGATCGTGGTGGTAGGTCCGACGGTGCTGATGATAGGACTACCATCAGTTTCGAGGGCGTTGATTCTAGATTGCAGATCCGCCAAGATCGCCGTCTGTTGAGTATGAACTTCGCACAGCTTTTCGAGCTTCGTAAGGATTTCCCCTAACGTAGATGCGTTGTTCTTGAGATTATTAAACCCGCTGATGTCCGTCTCGAGCCGGGTGAGCCGGTCCTTGAGTTCGTCGTAGGTTGGGTTGGTTTTCTGTCGTCCGTAAAACATGAGTCGGTTGAATATTTTTTTTAAGCACTAGATAGAGATGTGGGGCGATCGGTCGTTGGCGCGGTTCCGCATCATCTTGACCTCTTTGTCTCTTCGATTGAGAAGACCTTTGAACTTAGGCCAAATGACTTTGCTAGCCTCGCACTGCTTGATGATGTTCTCGTTCGTCGTGTTGTCCTGGATCGCTTTCATGTGACGACGTCGGTTGCCGGATACTTTATTCCCTCTGTTGAAGACCATCGACAGGAGACCAGCCTGACAGACTGGGTGGCAGTTGGTGATGTCCGAAAACGTCTTCACGGTGAGTCTGGCGAAGCGCGGGACGCTGTCCGCTAGGAACGCCTGCATCGCCTCCTCGTAGGAGATCTCGAAATCTCGGAAGTTCCTATAGATGGCTTTTGCCTTGGTGCCTTTCACTCCACATGCGGCGGCAATCCGCTTTGCTCGTGCTGTCCCGATGATGGGCTCCCAGACTTCCATGGCTTTTGCACTAGTGTTATAACCTGCGTCCCAGCCAACCCCAAATGTGGGTCCGCTAGCGCCCCCTGGCCATGAGCAGCGCTTATACATCTTCTCGAAATAGGCTTTTCCACCACACTCGAAACTAACAATGCTCTCAAGACTGTCCTCGGTGATCGTCATGCCGGTCTTACCCGCAGGCGCGACCGGCTTCGCTTTGATCGTAAGACCCAGCTTGTCCATGATGGCACGCGCAGTGTTAGGACCATAAGCCCCATCTGCACTAACGCCAACACATCGTTGGATCTCTCTAGTCATGTCGCGAAGTCCCGGCATTACTCGTCTTTGTCTAAGATTTCAGTGAACAGTTCAACGACGTCTTTCTGCTCCTCGTCGGTGATGTCGCAATCCGGCAGGGAATTTGCCCGACTTAGTAAGCCTAGCAGTGACTCCACCAGCTCCTGCTTTCCCGAACTCATTGGCGTCAACTCCTCCAGCGCTTTGTCGCGCAACGTCGTGATGACGGTGTCCAACCGATCGTCACGCTTGCCCGTGATCTCGACGACTTCACCTGAGAGGTTGAGGAGCTTCTGGATAGCTAGGACCCAGTCGCGTTCCTCAAAGGTGGGACGTGCTTTGGGGGCGTGCTGCTCTCCTGTGAGACCTCCAATTTCAACCCGCTTGGAGAAATCTTTATCTGCGCCGAAGAGTTTTGGTTCAGTAGCCATGTTAGTAATTGTTCAGGTGTGAGAGTTTCAGTTGTTTCGATGGTGATCATTTGTCGCGCATCAGACGTTGTAGCGGCGAGGTCCGTTCTAGTGCCGGTTCTGGCTTAGGTGTTGGTGCTGGGGCTGGATGCAAGAGAGGATCTTCGGGGATGGCGGGGAGCGCTGGGACCTTGGCGACCGGCTTCTTCTTCGCCAGTTCCTTGGCGACCGGCTTCTTCTTCGCCAGTTCCTTGGCGGCGTCTGCTGCCCCTTGCCCGAAGACGTACGCCATAACCAAACTAACGAGGTTCTCAACGGTCGCCTCATCCAGATCGAAGAGCGTGACGATAACCGCCGTGATGACGGTTAAAAGGAGCTTTCGAGATTTGAGTTTGTTGATCACTTCTTGGTGAGTGCTTTGACTGCCATGATCGACGCAGCGGAAGCAGCACCAATGGCGGTTTTAATTAGCTCATCGCTATCAATGTTGTTAGCGAGGAACCAGAATGGGGCAACGGTGACGACCACGATTGCGACGGTTGTGACGGTGTTGTTCATATCAGTAAGGGTGCTAGAACTAGCCTAATTATCCAAAGGCGTCATTTCAAATATTGTGATTCTTCAAGGATTGTCCGAAGGGCCTCCGTCTCCGCGTCTGTCAATCGCCGCTCCGAGGTCGTCTCTAAAAGCGATACGGATGGCGGCGGCGTCGCGGAGCATCCCACGATGAAGAGCAACAAGCTCGTCAGTGCGATGAGGAGCAGTGCTCGCCTCAAGAAGTTTGGTCCTACACGATTCCTCCCGGGATAGTGCGTCTTTGTAGAGTTCATAATCGGTTTTCTTTGATTTGATTGTTAGGTAAAGCTCAACGGCTTTCACCGCAGATTTAATCGTCGTTAGCATCGGATCTGTAACCTTTGATTAGTAAGACCATCTTGGTGATCATGTAGGCTGCCGTGGAGATGGAAGCGACTCCTGCGGCTACCCACATAAACTCCTGGCTAAGAGTAGCGAATATCCACGCAGATGCGTTTCCCAATATGGCGACCAGCTTCTCGCTGCCAGTGAATAGTGGCGGTGTGTCCATTCTATTTTTATGCAAGCAAGCCATCGGAAAACTCGTCGCCTGTTGACTCAACAATTTCCCAATCACTGACCACTTCAGTGGCATCGACAGTCTTGGCCCAGTGCCCTGTCTCGTCTGCGTAGTCTAGTGTCAGCGCCCATGAGTGGCCGTTGACTCCACAACTGACATCGAATCGAATTCGCGTTGTTAGTGAGTCCACTTCTGCCAGCACGGACTCAGGAAATTCATGCGTCTCTTCTCGCTCGCC
>Ga0070750_10000100_pt1 | contig 39224 bp, 26 predicted proteins | sample VirMetDEL_Nov_24_FD_77013 | JGI IMG/M metagenome (GOLD analysis project Ga0070750, IMG submission 77013) | Aqueous microbial communities from the Delaware River and Bay under freshwater to marine salinity gradient to study organic matter... | ecosystem: Environmental > Aquatic > Marine >...
AAACAATCAACCAAGTCTCCGACCTCATGGGGTTAGGGCTAAAAGTGTTTGAGGGATGAAGCAATTCTACATCGACAAACCTTACAGCGAAATGACCCGCAGAGAAAAGAGGGAATACAAACGTTGGATGCATAAGAATAATAGGTGGGATGGTGCGGTAGTCATTGAAAACCTCAAACGAGAAGAACGCTTAAATGTACAAGGCGATTTAACACCCCCAAGCGGGGATAAATAACGAGAACATGAAAAAACTAAGCGAGGACGCGATAATGACCATCGTATTTTTAGGGGTCATGCTAATTATAGCTGCATTTTCCATTATAGCTCAAGCACTAACGCTATGAAGCCAACCCATGCCTAACCAAAAACAAATAAGATGAAGCTACTAGTTATACTAACCTTACTACAAGTTAACCCTTTATTGGGGCAATCCATTGATAAGGCTATCAAGTATTATGAAGCTAAAGGATGTCAGGTTGTTGATGAACAAATCACACCAAACCCAGTGACACGATGTGATTGCCCTGATAGTCGTGTAAGACTGTATCACAGGGATAATGTTGTGCATTCTATAGTAACTGAACCAAAATAAAGATGAGTAAATGTAAAATATGCGGTAAGGATGGCTTTCACAAGCTGAGTTGCACTAATAATACTGCAAGGGTGGTTATACCTATGTCATACATTCCAACACTTGAAGGAGATGAAGCCGAAGATTTTATCCGCAAGGCAGATAATACTAAGAAAGGTTCAATTGACTGGTCAAAGCAGATAGAAGATTGTAAGAAGATATTGGAAAAATCGGAAATACCGATTTATCTGGCTGCAAATAACCACCGCAATTCCTGATTATGTTACACAACGGTTTGGCTATGTGTAGTGCCTACCTTGACAAATTACTACACTAACTTAAAAGACTAAAAAAATGAAAAATACAGAAGATAAATTAACAGAAAAAGAGGCATTACATATAGGTAATGTTAGGCGTAGTTCTAAATTAAAAGAGGCAAACAAAAGGCTTGATGAAGTAGATTTTTTTGACCTGATGCAAAATTATAGGATAGCTGATATGGCTGACCAAGAAAATGTAGTTAATAGGTTTGAAGCCGTAAAAGAATGGATTAGGCAGAATTACGCCTAACGTATTTGAATATGGTGTCGAGGGCTTAACTTATCGTGAATCTGAACACGACAGACTTAGCGGTTTTGTAAACAGTTCGGACAGTAGGATTCCCCCGCCCTTGCACTATATTCTTTGTTGTAAAATTCGTAGGCGGTGAGGTATAGCGTTCATTCAGAAACAGTGGTCACAGATTGTGACTTCAAGTACGGACGAACAGCCGCCTATGTTTTACAACGGACACAGCTAAGACAAGAAATTTTACGGATATGAAAAACGAGGAAACAATGACAGAGAAAGAAGCTAAAGAGAATAAGGAGTTGCGCGTTATCATGCTACTTAGTGGATACGTGAGAGAGCTAAAAGAGGGTAAAGACTTTGAAAGCACCACTTACGAACTAGCTGAAACGATAGTAAAATTATTTGATTTAATAGAAAAGGATTAGAAATTTTAGTTGCTGGTAGTCAACCGTACTACAATGAATTTGATAATCCATTAGTAAAAAAGGCAGGACACAATTATTCTGACCAATATGGTAGAACAAGTTGGTGTAATTTAAGTGCATTAACAGATGACGAACTTTACGAAGTGTATCTAATATGTCGGAATAGTTGGTCTTAAATGTTGTCTAACGACTCGTATATGATTTGTAGGCATTGCGAGAGCCGAAACTTTGATTACCTACATACTTTGAAACGAGAAATAAAGATTAAATTATAACCCCAACTGCCTAAAACCAAAAAGAAATAAGATGAAAGCAGAAGAAACTATTGATGGTTATACTTTTGAGTATAATGAGGAACACAAATTCTACGAATGTAGAGGGGAGGTTTGTTATGATGATGAACACGATGAAATGCCTGAAGAAGGACTTTGGAATGCAGCTTGTAAGCTTGCACGACAATTAAATAATCAGGGTGTTTTAACTGAAGTTGAGCATTCTGAAAAAGGTTGGGTAGAAGTATGTATAAACTAAACCAAAACAAAGAAGATGAAAGTAACAGAACTTAGAATAGGTAATTGGGCAATGGGCAATAAACCGTTTCAAATAACGGCTGCAAATATTGCTCACGCAGCACTAACCGAATCACAAAACCTTGATACTGGATGGCAACCAATCCCACTAACAGAGGAATGGTTAGAGCGGTTTGGTTTAAAAATTGAATGTATGTGGGTAAACGATTGCAAGGCAGTAAAGGGTGATTTCCATATAACATTAGACCACGATGGGGAGACAGTTATAGGTTATCCTACATCAATAGGAATTAGAAACCAGTGGATGTTTGTGCAAGATATTGAATACGTCCACCAGCTTCAGAACCTATATTTTGCACTTACAGGTGAAGAACTCGAACTGAAACCATGAAACAAAAGGCAAGCACACTTTGGAAGTTCACACGTAACTACCATGCCTCTGCCTAAATGTAGAACAACGGCAAGCGTAGGGAATCCCTGCGGAGTCGAAAGGCTTTTGAGCCGTTGCTTCTACTCACAAATTACTTAGTAACAAATTACTTACCTAATGAAGAGCAGATGTCAGCAAAGAAAAGGGTGATGTGAATGACCCTTACATGAGAGATTTTTACTCTAAATATCCTGAAGCAAGAATTTACCATGTCGAGTCAGAAGAAGTACAGGAACGCATGAGACACGCCATAAGGGCTTTAAAGATAGCTAAGATATACGCTCAACGTGTGGACTGGTACTTGAGTGGAGATGACGGAGAAGAAAGCTTTCTTGAAAGATTAGATAAAGAACTTGATAAATTATAGGAAGATGGGAATACGTAAAAACGAATTGAGAATTGGGAATTTGATTAGATGGAATTACGAAGAAAGCTCAGAAGGTAATGTTTATCCTGTTGAATACGGATATGAGTTAGATGACATTAGTAACAATCCAAACATTGTTGAGCCAATCCCACTAACGGAGGAATGGTTGAAACGGTTTGGGTTTTCAGTGAGAAAATCATTAGGCTTTGAAGCCTACGACCTTGATGATACATATACGATCTATTACAATACAAAAGCAACTCCTTATGGATTTGAATTGAGTTTTGGAGTTGATTTTGAAATTGAAATCAAACACGTCCACCAACTACAAAACCTATACTTTGCACTAACAGGAGAGGAACTGACCATAAAAGAATAGTCATGCCAGACATTACAATGTGCTCAGGTGAGAAATGCCCACTGAAGCAGATATGCTACAGACATACTGCAAAGCCAAGTAATTACCAATCATACTTTGTAAAAGCTCCTGTACTTGGAGGAACGTGTGAGTATTTTTGGAGAAATGAGGTCAAGTCAAAGACTGACGAAACAAATTATAAAGACTGACGTTTTAAATAAAATTACTACATTTGTCAGTAAATACTTTGACAAATGATTTATTTTATAAAATTAAATGACTTTGTAAAAATTGGATTCTCTGATTATGTATCTAAAAGAATAACCCAATTACAAACAAGCAGTCCTTATAATCTTGATGTATTATGCATAATTGAAGGAGATTACGATAAAGAAAAAGAACTCCATGAATTATTTAAACAGTACAGCGAAAGGGGTGAGTGGTTTTATTTATCAGAAGAAATACTTGAATATATAAAATCATGTAAAGACTTAAAGTGGTCTTTAGGTTTTGAAAAACAAGAAGATGTAGTATTAAACCCATTAAAAAAATTAAGGTTAAGTCTTAATATGTCTATGGAAGAAGCTGCACAAAAAATTGGAGTTACAAAACAATCCTATCAAGCATCCGAATTAAGATGCCTTCAAGGTAAAATCACAATAGGTACACTTGCTAAATATGCAAAAGCATTTGGTGCTAATTTAGAATACAGGATTGTACAAAAAGTCAACTAATAACCTTACAAAATGACAAGCAACATAACCAAGAAGGTAATTGAAGACCTGATAGCGTCTGATAAGAAAGGTCTGGAAGAGTACGGTGTGACAGTTGATAGGGAAGACTATACTTTGAGAGATTGGTTACAGGAAGCCTATGAAGAAACCTGCGATACGGCTAAATATCTAAAGGCTGCAATTGAAAAACTTGAAAATCAAACTACAGATAATGAGTAAAGAAACTAGATGGTACATTAGTGATGAAAATGCTGAGCGTGGTAAGACGTTCAGAATGACTAAACAAGATTTAAGTGATATGACTGATGATATAGGTTTAGGTAGTGATATTATCCTGAAAGTATTAGAAAAAGCAGTACAAATGGGTTTTGTAGTGCCTAAAAACTTATAAATAAAACTGTAGATGATAGAGAAAGTAAAACGTAAAAGTATGGTCATCAGACCATCGGGACGTTCATCTGATTTTATCACTCCTTCTTTCGGCTACGGTTGTTTATTAGACTGTAGTTATTGCTATATGAAAAGGCATACACCTAAAGGTCTTAGCATTGCAGAAAATACAAATGATATATTAACAGAAATCAACAATCATGCATTCTTTGCAACGGTAGATAAACCGAATCAGACTGATCCTCAATATGTTACGTATGATATTGCATGCAATGAAGACTTTGCGTTACATGCCAAACATCACGAATGGGAAAATATATTCTCATTCTTTAGAGACCATCCTATAGCAAAGGCAACACTTGCAACTAAGATAATTCCTGAAAGATTTCTTAGCTTTGATCCGCAACGCAAAGTTCGTATCAGATTCAGTCTAATGCCCCAGAAGATCAGCTCAATACTTGAGCCTGAAACATCTGAAATTAAGGATAGACTGCTTGCTGTAGACAGGTTTATAGATGCAGGTTATGATGTTCATTTGAATTTCTCTCCTGTTATATACTATGATGGTTGGGAAGAAGACTATGCGGAACTATTCTGCATGGTTGATAAGCATATAAGTAATAAAGAGATTGTGAAATCAGAGGTTATATTCTTAACTCATAATGTAGACAAGCATTCTTACAATTTACAGAATGGTATACCAGGTGAAAATATATTATGGACACCTGATACTCAAGAAGAAAAAACTTCTGAGTACGGAGGCAAGAATATAAGATATAAGATCAGTATTAAATCTGGTCTTACTCGAAAGTTTAAAGAGCTTCACAATGAACTGATTCCTTGGAACACAATAAGATATATATTCTAATGGCAGGAAAAAAGTTATTGCTCTCCAAGAAAGAAATGGAGAAGGTTTATAATAGTAATGATCGGTATGAAAAACAGCACGGATCATTTGATAGATTTTTAGCTGACCAGAAAAAATACTTTGATGGTCAAAATGTTAAGTATTCATTAATAGATTAAATATGAAAGCAAACAGAGTAGAATACAGCTTTTGCTTAATGAAATATGTAGGAGATACAAAACACCTGTTGACACAATCAGATGAGGTCTTTGAAGAAGAAGACGAATTTATGATGGCAAATATGGTGGAGGTTCTTAATCAGAACTCAGACAGTGGATGTAAATATGAACTAATAAAAATACCTAAGAGAAATAATGGTCAGTGAATTTGATAATTATAAATTGTACGAAATAATAGATGTAGTATGCGATACCCTTGGTGTAACCAAAGATCAGTTTTTGGGTACAAAAAGAGACCGATTGTTTGTAGATGCAAGACGTATTGTGATAAACATAATGCTTAGAGAGGAGTCTGCATCTGTATCAAATACTGCAAGATCTATAAATAAAGATCATGCTACAGCAGTGCATTATCGTAAGACTCATAGTGTTCTGTACTCATCAAATAATAGGTATAGAAATATTTACGATGTATGTGTAAAAAAGTACAAAGGAGAGTCCTATAAAACTCTTGAAGACTTTCTTAAGGTAGGTGATAAGTATAAAGAAGCTAAAGAAAAGCTAAAACTTCTTAATTCTGAAAACGCAGAACTTAGGTATACTATTCTTAAACTTGAGAATAAGATCAGGCAACAACATTACGCAATAGTATGATACCTTTAATATTATCAATTATGTTAAATGTAGACACTGGATCAAGCTATATACACGCTGTTCCTAGTATAAATAAAGATACTGTCTACGTTTACAATGGATATATGTGTGACATATTTATAGAAATGTGGCAGATAGCAGATCCTGAACAAAAAATAGAAGTGGTGAGTGACATAATACCTTACAGAAGAAGGTATATAAATCACCTAGAGACAATAAGTAATACTGCAAAATATAATTAACATGAGCAATTGGAAAGGATTACTTACCAAAGATAACATTGCCGATCTTACTTATGGAGATAGAGACAGCGATAGTCATAAAGCTTTTGCAAATAACTATCAGGTTATATATGCCGTAAATAAAGTAAGTGAAAGGTGGATGAAATGGTTAGAAGATGTTCAACCAATACCTACAAACAGCAAAGAAAAAACTGAGGTTTTACAGGCTCTTACATGTGTTGTGGAGGATATTGAAATGCTTCAAGATGGTACATGGGAGCCAGATAAACACAGCTGTATGGTAATAATTGATAATTTAAAGATTGTCATAGATTACATAGAAAAAACAAGGAGGGTTTAACGACCCTCTTTTTGTTGTTTACCGTTATTTCTTTTTTCTGTTTTTAGCTATCTTTTTAAAGGTCTTAGCAAGAGCTTTTGCTTTGCCTGTACACCCAGGTTTAGTAATAGGGGTACATTTTCCTTTAGTTCCTCTACGCTTGATAGAAGCAGCAGCTTTTTGAATCCACTTATTATCTTTCTTGGTTGCCATACTTATTAGTTTACAAAGTATTTAAGTCTTTCTTCTGGGTAGAAAAACATTTCAATATTGTTGGCAAATGGAATTTGCTTTTTTGTCCATACACCTAATTTAAGATCTCCTTTTCTACGTCCTGATTTATAAACAGAGAAGAAAGGGTCATCATTGAATGGTGATGGGTCTATTGTATCTACAATTCCCAATAAACTATCTATTGTATTTACAGCAGCAGAAGGAGATTTTACAATCTTCATTACTTCTGTCATTTGCCACCCAGGAATAAAGATTCCAATTTCAGTAGATAATCTTGATAGCTGATATGCTGTCATATTCAATGCCCAATTATCATCATCATCTCCTGCAAGACCTGCTATTATAGTACCTAGACCTGTTACAACAAGGAAATAACCAACTTCTGTTAAAGTACGTCTGATGTTTGCTTTTTTCCAATCGGGTAGTTCATTGTAAACTTCTTTAGCGGCAGCAAATGTATATTGGTCTGACTTCAATTCATTCTTCAATTGCTCGAAAAATTTGAATGTGGTAATATAACCGCCTTCTACATCTTGCTCTAGAGACCAGTTGTAATAATGGTTTTCAAATCTCCTGTTAAATCCAGGCTTCAACCACTTACGATATAACATACCGAGACGACCAACTGCTTTTTTCTGAGCTGCTGCTCTGTCTGTTACGTTATAGATACCATGCAACCTTTGGTTTACAGCTTTTGCTTTAAGCTTAAATGCTATCATATCATCTTTGGTAAATTCTTTACCGTTAAGATTTTTGATACCGTCTTTAATGATCAAACGATTATTCTTTACTTCAAAAGCTTCATACATCGGTATCTCTTTACCGTTTGCATCAAGAACTTTTTTATTGTGTGCCATTGCAAGTGCCATACGACTTTGCATCTGATGCTCACCAACGTGATTTAAAAAGAATATTGTAGAACTGTCAAACATTCTACCCCATCTGTTACGGTCAGTATTTACACTACGTGTTCTGCTTTCATGGTCTTGTAAAACATCAAATTTTTCAAGAAATAATCTAAGTTTATTTGACGATTCTGTTTTTCCTATATCTCCTGAAAGACCTAAAACGCCATCCTTTGCTTGCCAATATGCTTTACGAGCAAAATTAAGATCATCTTGATTTACATATTCTTTAGCAAATGCTTCTTCACGTATTAGAACATTACCTAATAGAACGTTAGAGATACCTGAATAAACATTGAATGCAAGACCGTTTATTGCAGTATACTTGGCAAGAGCATCTGCTGCTTTTGCTACATCAATACCCATTAAAGAACCTTCATTATCTTTAAGTTCTCCATAAAGTATCATATTCATATAGTCAGTATATCTTTCCAATGCTCTACCGCCAGTAGACTCTAATGCACCATTCTTACTAAAGACTTTTCTTTCTGCTATAACATCCCTACCTATTTCAACTATGTCTATAACTTTAGTAAGTTCTTTGTGTCGTGTAGCCATGTCAGCAAACATTATCATATTGGCTGTAGTGTCCATAGAAAGATCGGACATGTTTTCCAACTCGTTTGTATAGAATATAGGAATCTCCTTTATAGGATTACCAGCTTCGTCAGTACGTGTACTACCAAAAGCAGTATCATCTTCTCGTCTAACAAAAGCATCTCTAAGTGCTTCAGGCAATGTTCTTTTAGGATCTGTTTTTATTCTTTCAACAAGGTCTTTTCTTATTTGAGGGGCTAACATGCTTATAGCAATATCATCAGGCATATGAGAGGTAAGCTCTTTTTTAAGCTTCATTATAGTATCATAATAAGCTTTTTGATCCTTGGTCATTTTTGCAAAAGCATTGTTTCCGTAAATAGATTTTTTAGGTGTAGAAAATTCTCTTCTGTATGATACGTTACCCATTATATCTTTTATGTAACGTTCATTAAACCATTCGGTATACATTTCTGCAGCCTTTGCTTTCTGTATTGCTATTTGTTTTTTGTCTCTTTTTTCGGTAACAATACGATTGTAAATCTCTTCTCTTTTTGCTTTAGCAATTTCTTTCCATTGAGGGTTAGGGTCAGTATTTGCAGCAAACCATTTACCAATTTCTTGATTGTAATCGTTAAGTTGTGCTGCATCTAAAGTGTTTTTAACAGCATTGTTGGCATTTACTATTTGATTTTTAAGATTGTTGTTTCCTATATTATTTTTTACATATTCTTTTTTATTCTCTAAAAATCTTATACTTGCTTCAACAGATCCAGAATCAGATCTTTTAGGGATTCTAGTATAATCATATGGTGAGATTACTGCAGTGTTCTTTTCATTGATGTCAAATGGCTTTACTTTTCCTGATCTTATATTTGCTATCTGATCATCAATTTTGGAAACGATACTATCAATGTTAGCATTTGTAGGAACAACCCACATTCCATATCTAGCATTCAATGAAGAGAAGAAATCATCTTTTGCTTCATCAAATTTTGACTGATTAAATTCTGTTATAAAAAATCCTGTAGGCTTACCGTCTTTCATTTCGTACATGAAATCAGTATTTGGATTACCAGATTTTTTAAGTTTAGCGTCAGCCTCAAGAAGATCTTTCATTATTTCATCAAGATCAAAAGCTGCTTTTTCAATATGCTGCTTTACAAGTCTATCTGTAAGACCTAAAAGATCATCAGTACTTTCAGCCATAGAATCAAACCATCTTCTTATGAGTGGTATATCACGATTTGTAGACTCAGCATTTTCCATAAGCTGAGTAATCATTTCGTTTACTTTGAAATCAGCATCAGGCTCACCTTCAAATCTTCTTTCAAGAAATGGTCTGAAAGAACCTATGAATATACTTTTTGAATATTTATCATAGTTTGTTTTCATAGAGGTCATACCTCCCATAATATTATTTAAAGACTGTATGACTTTATCCATTTGTTGAATACGGGCATTTTTAGAAATACCAGTTTCATCATATGAGTTCGGGTCTTCCCTCATCAAAATATTTCTATGCTCTATTGTTTCAGAAAGCAATGATTCAACTATAGGACGATATGCTTCTATGTAGTTTTTTAAATCTCTCATTGTTCCACCGAACTCACCAAGATTTTCATCATAGACACCTTCTTCAAAACCTGCTCTTACAGCAGATATTCTATCGATCAGCTGATTAGCTTCAGCTTCAGCGTTTTCAATAAAATAGATTATACCTTGAGTAGTAGCATTTTCATTAAGAGCATTTAGCATTTTTCCTCTTAGCTCTTTTTTCTTACCTACATATGTACCTCTTTGCCTGTGTAGTTGTATTTTTTTATTGATAGCAGATATAGAATCTTTCAATTCTTTATGCATGCCATCATAGATCTTACTGTTATTAAAGTCTTCAGCATTCAACTGAAAGAAAGTTCCCTTTTCTGTAGCTTTGTCAAGCTCCTCTTTAATTCTACTAGAGTCTTCAAGAGCCTCTGTAGCAATCTGATCAAGACCTTCACGAATACGTCTTTCTTTTGCTTTGTTTCCAAATACAAATAATTGTTTAAGTGCATTCCATAATTTCATAAGCATGGATTTTTCGGCAGGTGTTACTCCGACAGCTTTATTTATAAGCGAGTCAGTAAACATCTTACCTACTATCTCCATACGAACTTTGTCCATATCTCCGTCATACTCATCAATGTACTCTTGAGAGTATTGTTGCCAATAAGAGGTGCTTTCTATATTATTAAGAGCATCCTGTATTCTAGGGTCATTCTTAAGAGCAATAGTAATGAAGTGACCGACCTCTTCAGGAAGTGTATCCATACGTGCAGCACCTTCTTTTACAGCAATACTTTTACGTAAAAGGTCTGCTACTGCATTTGCACGTAAAGGCTTTTTATATTTTTTCTCATACCACTCCTTGTATTCTCTAAAGTCTACCAGATCAATACCAAGATCGTGCATGATCTTTTTCATCTTACCATCAAGCTCAGAATCAGGAAGACGTTCTTCCATAGTATTTATCTGCCTATAGTTAGCACTGAAAGGATTGTATTTTCTACCGTTCTTAGTAATAAAGTAACCGCTTCCTGTACGTGTAGGCTTGAGACTATAACCTAGCTTTTGAAGTTTCGGTCTTAGTATACCAGGATTAATTTGAGAACTAAAGAAACCTTGGTTGTTTGCATTATACTGCATTGCAAGTTTTCTAACCTCTCTTGCATTAGATTGAAAAAACGCAGGCTCTTGTTTAACTTCAGGAGCAGATGGAGCCATAGTTGACGTATCGAATGCAGATATTTCAGATGCTGTAGGAAATTTTTCTACACCGTTTAAATCCTGCCACAAAGAAACTTTAGCCATTAATATCGCAGGAGGCATTGAGACTTGAGGTACAAGCTTTTTAAAAGCAGGACTATTTATATTTACACAATTGTTTGCCATTTTATTATTTTAAGCAGTGCATTAACTTTTCTTGTTCAGCTCTTGAAGCAGCATTAAATTCATCCATTGAAAGTAAGAAAGGACTATCAAGATTATCATTGATTGTTTTCAATTGTTCTTCTGTAATTGTCAATTTAGATTGCTGCATATCAGAAGGTTGTGCTTGAACAGAATCTCCTAACTCAGTTGCTAAATTACCAAACATTGCTTGGGTATCTCCTGTAACTTCAGTTCCTGTTTCGATACCAGAAGGTAATTCTTCCTCTACTGTTGTTACCTCTTCAGATACTCCAGCATTTTTAGATGATACCATTACAAGCTTGTCAGTAGGTCTTGACACAGCAACATATAGAGATTGGTTTTTAGCTTTAATAGATCCTCTATTGGAAGGTCCCATAATGTTGTCTTCCATAGTATATACATTTTTATAAGTAGATCCTTGTGCCTTATGAGAAGTAATAGCATAACCGTGTTCTAAGTTTGCAAACTTTGCTTTTAAACCATATGCTAATTGACCATCTGTTCTGAATAACTTAGATACTTCGTTATTAAAATGGTTTCGACCTTCTTCTGAAATAACCATTATATTCTCTAATATTTTACCATCTTCATCTTTAAGAGTGAGAGTTTCTACATTAAATTCACCTTCAAAAGATCTGCTGCCTTTTGCTTTAGAGTAAACAGTTACTTTTACTCTTACGTTTTTAGGCTTTGTAGCATCAAGTATTATAAAGTCTTCGCTATTGTGAAAAATAATGTCTTCACTGTCTCTACTGTTTTCAGGATTGTATGAATCATAAGCAGTCATAATTTCCCCAGGAATAAACCTTTCTGTGTTTGCTCTATCTCCAAATAGCTTGGCTCTAATTTTTGCATTAAGAGACTTAACACTTTGAGAATTGTCATTATTCTGGTTATTGAAAGTTACGATCTTAACATGATTTACATCCTCATTAGCTTCATTTAAGTCAGTTATAAAATCATTTAAAGCTTTCTCTTCACTGGATTCCCATAAAATTTTTGATCCGCTTACAGGGTCTACACTGTTCACTCTATCTGATTCTTGAATAGGATTAGCAACTCTATTTACATCGTTCTCAGCATTTTCAGCAATTTTAGTACCTATACCTATAATAGGTGAACCAGCAGCCTGACGCATTTTTTCAGTAAGCTCATAACCTTTAGCATCTTTAAACGCTATACTATCGGAGTCTTGCCCTACAGGTGGTAACTGAGCTGGGTCTCCCATAAATATTATTTTACTTTTAGAGTGAGAAAGCTTTAATATTTCTTCATACATCTCATCAGAAACCATAGATGTTTCATCGATTATAACAAGATCATAAGGCTGTGTCATAGGAAAATCACCGCTTCTTCTTGCAAATTCATCTGCTTTAAATTCACCAGTTGTTTCATCCAGCTTAATAGCTAATGCAGAAGCAATTGTTTTAGTTTGTACTTGTGTACGATCAGGATACTTACCGTTGGTCTTTAAAGATTTGTCAAGAACTTTTTTAGCTTTATGAGAAGGTGCTATAGCAAGAACTTTTGCAAAACTGTACCCTTCTTTATTCTGACCTAATGTTTCAACAATTTTCTTTATAATGGTTGTCTTACCTGTACCACCCTTACCTGTAAGCAAGAATGTTTTTTCACCAGACTCTAAGAAATCAACAATTTGATCAATTGCTTCTCTCTGACCTTTGTTTGCAAATACTCCAGGGAAAAGTTCATATATAGTATCACCTTCTTCTTGTTGAAGTGTTACAGGCTCTACAGTAGGTTGTACTTCCTCTGCTATAGGAGCTTCTGCCATATTGATGATCTCATTTATAGTATTGATGGTCTGCGCTTTAACATTCATGTTTATTGCAGCCATTTCAACACCGAACTGATCAAGAGTATTTCTAAGCTCCTGCTTTACTTTTGTTTGCTGTTCTGGTGTCATTCTTTTGAATGCTATAGCAAGAGGGTGCGTAGGATCAACAGGAGCAGACGTATCATAATTATGCAAAGACTCAAGAATCTCACTATTTGGATCACCAAGAAGTTGACCTACTGCAAAGCCTAACTCTGAAGCTGATGCAGTCTCAGTTGCTTTTAATTCAGGAGTTGACTTTGTAACATAATCACCAATACGTGATATCATAGGTGCTCCAGTTCCAACAAGACTAAAATCAGTTTCAATTATTTCATTTTTAATTCCTAATCTAGGAACTTCAACATAAATAAAATCTCCTGTATCTGGATCTTTACCCGTATGTTCCAACAAAAGTGTACGAGTAATTTCTGAGATAGGCTCCTTATATGAAATTTTTATGTATTTAGAAGGTTTTCTTTTCTCAATAGGACTCTTTTTTTGTTGAATAATCTCCTCCAATCTATCTGATAAAATAACACTTTCAGGAGCTACTTGTACGGCTATATTGTTGTTCTTATCTCTGTATGGAGGTGTTGTATCTTTTCCTAATAACATGTTAGGAATAGGAAGCGTAGTAAAGAAGTTTCTTACAACTTGAGCTGTAATGTCCGGTATTATAGTTTTGACCTTATTTACATCATCGTGAATTTTTTCAAATTCTTTTTTCAGATAATCAGTATAGCTAATATTAGGATCTTCATGCATTTCAGATATGAAGCTTGTAGGTATAATATCAGAAAACGAAGAAGATCCGTAAACATAACCAGAATGAGCAAAGCTGTATTTAGCAAGCTCTAAAGCAATTTCTCTTTCTGTTTCATCACTTGATTCCAACATTGAGGTCCAGATATCTCTGAGTTCCTGCTTATGTGTATCAACAAGACCTGATGTATTAAACGTTAAAATATCAAACCCGCTTAATTCTTTAGATGGTTGTACTACAAATCTATTTAAGAATAGTTTATAAGGACTGTCTGGGTTATCAGAAAGATATGTATTTATTTTAGAAGGTAATTCTTTAGATATAGAAGAAAGGACATCAGGAGAATGTGAGATATATCCTGAACCTATTACTGTAAGTATAGCTCTATAGATAGTATTCTTTTCTTCAGGTCTCAAAGATGTTTTTTCAGACATTGATTCGATCCAATCTGCAACATTATTGAATATAGATGTTTTATCAGCATACGGAATACCTGTGACTTCTTCTACTATTTTATTAGCCTCTTCTACAGCATATCTATAAAACATTCCTGCATAAGGTACAGGACTGCCTTCTTTCATAAATTCTTCAAAGCCTGATAATAGCTTAGTTCCTTTATCATCTATTATTTCTTCACCTTTTTCTACAGCCTTTTTATATTTATTTTCAATAGATATGTTTTCTGCAATAGATGGTTTTACTGAAGCAGATACAGAATCAAATCTCATGGCTGCTACAGTAGGTTTTAAAGCATCACTGTTAGGGATGACTCTATTTGTTAAGTAATCTATAACAAGCATCGAGTCAGACAATTGCTTATCAGTAAGATCTGATACTTTCTTACCTTCACCTCTAATAAGATCAGCTATACTTCCTGTATAGTCAGATGCGTTCTCGCCTTCATTAGCAATATCAAAAGTTAATGTGTTAGCGTATCCTTTCTTTTGATATTCTTTGTATTCGTTGTTTATTGTATCAGCATCTTTATCTTCTTTCTCACCTCTTTTGACCAACTCATTGAATAAATTTCCACGAATATTGGCTAAAACAGCACTTACTGTAGCTGGGTCAGACTTTCCACCTCTATTCAGTCTATCAATAAGTTCTGTTACAACAGGTGTACTTGTAACGGCAGTAGCTGTTTCTATAGGTACACCTACTCTTACCATTGTAGATGCCCAATCAGATGTTAATTTTGTAACATTCAAAAACGAGAATACAGGATCACTTGCATTATCAACTGCTGCAGCAAGAAACTCTGCGAGAGCATTTGTAATACGAACACCACCTACTACAGGCTTTGAAAGCGATGCTAATCCTCTCCTACCATTTATATCCATGTTATTACCAAAAAGGAAATTACCATGTACAGTAAGCATTTGGTTAGCATTATGATTTGCAAAGATTCCGATAAGACCATTACCTGTCATATTTCTAGTAAAGATCTCTCTTCTTGTAGATGGTAACATAGGATTCAATGCTCTACCAGTATCAGGTCTTAACAACTGAACACCATTTGCCATTTTCTTAAGCGTATTAAAGTTGCCTGGTCGCAATTGGTCTTCCGTAATGTTTCTTGACGATAGAACAGTGTATGCCATATCAATAATCATATTGTCTCTGGCTTCTTTGCTATCCATACCTGAAGGAACTTTTTCAAGTTCGTAATTCTTTAACTCGTCTTTGAGTTCTTCTACAAGTTGCTTTTTGGTTTTACCTCTTTTAAGCTCGGCTCTTACTTTTGCAAGCGCATTATCATAACCTTCAGGCTTTAGCTCTGAGTTATACATTGTAAGAATAGCTTTCAGCTTTTTCTTAGCAGTAAGATTTTCACCTTTTAAAGCAGAGTAGGTAGACTCATTTATAGATTTTATTTCATCAATAGATGTTTTATCTATGTAGGTCTTTATAAGATTTGCTGTATTCTGATCTAGAACAAATGAATATTTTGGATTTATAGTATTTATCTTTTTACCTACAAGATCATCTACGAAATCAACAATAGTTGATTTATTATCATAACGAGTTTTATAAGCCTGTGCCTCTTCATTATTAAGTTGATCCTGCAATTCAGGGAACTCTTCTAAAGCTTCAGGGTACTCTTTTAATATAGCTTCAAGCTCTGCCTTTCTTTCTTTGTTGTTGTAAGCTCTTTTAACGCTATACATCATACCGAACAACTTGTCAATATCAAAGTCAAGACCTGCAATGGTAGTAATCTCATCAGGCAGTATTATCTGACCACCAGCACTTGCTGGCATGTATCCGATTACTTTAATATGAAATACTGAATAGAAATCCTCAGTAGGAATACGATAGAAGATTCCTTTTTTAACATCGTCAGGAACATTATTTACATCTATGATACCGTTTTCATCAGCGTAACGCTCAAGTCCTTTTAAGTGAGCAGGAAGCAGTGCTTCATAATGATTGATACTTCTGTCTTTATTGAATACAATCTTAGGCTTCCTGAGACCTTCAGAATTATTTTTATCAAACCCATAAGATGTAGTATTGAACACAGACATACCAGCACCTTTTGAAGTCCTTTGCTTTGTAATTCTGTTTTTAAAGAAAGAATAGATCATTGCCTCAACTCTTGTGGCAATGTGAGGATGCCACATAGGTAAGACAGTTTCATCCTTATTCTCATCTAACCAATCAAATGCTTCTTCAATATCTTCACCAAGCTCTCGATTAACCGCTTCTTCCTGTAATGCACTTAGAAGTCTTTCTTTATTTACCTCACCATTTTCATCATAGAATATTTTTTTCAGTTCCTCATATGACTCTTTAATGTTAAGAGCCATAGCTTCTTGATACTTATCAAATATCTCGTGACCATACACCTCACCTTCTGGTGTTTTATACAGTCTATCAAGATCAATATTCATAAGGATCTTACGAAGCTGAGTACCAAATAGAATATCAGTATCAATGTGGTGTTCAGGAGTAGCTTGCTGAATACGGAACTCACTATTGTTCATAGTAATTACGTTTTCAGATGAGATGCTACTTATGTTATCTTGAACATTATAACGACCTACTTTGACTGCTGATGTAAACATTATAGAGTCTGTAACTCTATTAGCAGCATCGTAACTCCAAGTACCGTTCGCAAACGTATAACCCATCTTCTCCATCATCTCTTGGATCTTAGGGTTTCCTATAGCCATTTCTGGAGTAAGAAGCATTTCTGCATTCTTATGCATTGTGGTAACCATTGTTTTTGTACCATCTGCATGCTCTATTTGATTTTGCACATACTGGAAAGGTTTGATCGGATTGAATACTATAGCAGCATTGGTAGGTAATGTCTCACCATTCATTATAGCATTAAATACTTTTTGCTTTTCATCACTCCATTGACCTGTACCTAATTGTATATCACGAAACCTTACAATATCAATCCAAGTTGCACCATCTGTGTTATTAAGACCTCCTTTATTAGGATTATTCGGATCGTCTTCTATTCCATATGCTGTACGTATGTTCTTATTACCATCCCCTTTAAACAATTCAGAAATAGCATTTTTATGCTCTGTTCTTATTTTATTAACTTCAGTAGGATCTTGAACATAAGAAACATTGTACGTAGGTCGAACAGAAATTACATTCCCGTTTCCATCATTGTATTTTGCATTAGGGTTAACATTGATATAGTCTCCAGGTGACCATATTCCTTTGGCACGTTTGTATACATCTACAACATCAACCTTACCTTTACCTTTAAATAAAGCAGGGTCTCCATTAAAGGTCATCATAGTCTGCATATTCATGTAGATATTATTCATTAAATATCGCATGATATTGCCATAACCTTCTTTACCTCCAATAAAATTGCTATCAATTACACCGTTAGGATCAGTAAGATATATGTTATTTTGTTTGTCTTTTGTTTCAATTAAAACGCCATCTTCAAGAAGTCTATTGTATTCAAGCTGTGCAAGTTTTTCAATTTCATTTTTTACAAGCTTTTCGAGAGTACCTTCTTTAGACAGATCTTTACCATTCAAGAAAGTAAACAACTGAAAATTCGGACCATTTGCGATCATTGAATCTGTCAATGTATCAGTGGTTCCGTTTGCAATCATCTTCTTCACAAAGTCAACACGCGCTTTTTCTTGCTTTGCAGTTTCAACAATATTCTTTAACGCCTCTCTTTCACTAAGCTTTTCACTTCTAAGGAAAGCAGCAGATGTAGAATCAGCAAATACAGGCATCATAAAATAGCCGTAGTTTGATTCTTTCTTATTTTTGGCTGCACCTTGTATATTACTGAAAGCATTGATATTAACTGCCTCAAGTTCTTGAGGACTAAGATCTTTATACTCTTTTGAGAATTTCTCACCTTGCTTTCTAAGTCCATCAAAGACAACAAACTTGTGTGCCTCTCTAAACTTAGCATCGCTTTTCATTCTTTTTAAGAAAGGAGAGTCTGCATAGAAAGGATCTTCCATTAGAGTATCTATAAACTGATGCCCACCATCTTGATCAAGAGATTGTCTCAGGTTATTCAAACGTCTGAACATATATCTTGATTGGAGGAATGAATAGATCATTTCTCCAGATGCACTTTTGAAAGAAGGCTGATACATGTTATCCTTTATGGATACAATTGCTTCAGCCATATTTTCTACCGACTTGTAAGACTCTATGTCCTCATTGAAAAATGGGTCTTCACCTTTTTGCAAAGTAGACAGCATCTTAGAAAAACCTTTTTCTTCGCCTACACCTGCAAATAGTTTAAATCTTTGAACACCGTATTTTGAACTTTCTTTAGGGCTGCCGAATAAAGCATCAATCTCAGAATCTGTCAAAGGTATTCTTAAGTCTTTTATTATCTTTTTTATTTGCTCAAGATCTTCAGCTTCAAGATTCTCATTGTTTGCAGACTTCTTATACTTATCTACTATTTTAGAGAATGTGTCTACATAACTGTCAATATTCTTAACACTATACGTTCCTTCTGTAGGATTATAATGTACACTATTCTTCATAGAGTACCGAAGGTTATCAATCAGGTCTCTTTTAAGATCTCTTTTATTTGAAAGGAAAGGTGTTGAAGTACCGTCTTCATTGACCTGCATCATCATAAAACCTATGTTCTCACGCTGACCTATGTTTATCCAAAATTCATCTTGTAAGTTGCTATCCTCTTGAAGTGTTTTATATATAACGTCATAGTTTCCTTTTAAATCAACAAGATTTTTTAGCTTGTTCATCATATCTTCAGATGATCTAGCACCACTGATACTATGTATAAGGTTTGCCTTAACGTTATTAGGATCTTCATATGTAGAGTATCCAGCAAACAATTGGTCTGAGTATACACTTGCAAAAAGTCTATTTGCCTTTTGATTGAACTTTTCAAAAGAACCTATAAACTTTTCTTTGACCATCCAGTTTTCTACAACATTTTCATCTTGCATTAGAAGGTCTGCATCACCTTCAGTAAAATCACTGTTTGATGCTTCTTCGCTATATATATTATATTTTATTCCGTAGTTGGAAAGTGATGTAACAAGCTTTTTAATGAAAGGAGTAAACTTAAGATTATACTCACCTGTTCCAGGATCGTCAGATCTTGTGGCAAGAGTATCAAGAGTTCTTCTCAGTTGGCTTTCCTCCTCTGGAGAAAAATCCCTTTCTTCTTCAGGAAGTAAAGAATCATCTGAAAGTGCCTTATACTCCATTCTGTAGAACTGCTCGTAGATACCTTGTATAGTGAACATAGGATCTTTTGAAGATTTACCCCTCTTAAATATTTCCTGAAGAGTTTCTTTATCATCCAGACTTCTGAGACGCTCGTTGTATTCAATTGTTTCTGCGTCAGTACCTTCTTTTTGTAAATACGTATCTCGGTAATTAGGAAGTACAGTATTTATAATACTACCATTAATAAACCTCTTAGCTGCAATCTTTTCTGCTGGATTTAAGAATCCGTCTTGAGCACTCTTTACACGCTTGAATCTTGTGATATTCCTTTTAAAATCAATATCACCTATTCTTCTAATAATACCGTTGTTGTAAAGACCTCTGCTTGTACGGTACATATAGTCATTCATATTAGCAGAACCGATGCCGTAACGTTCTCCTGCTATACGAATAAGATGCCATAGACGCTTAAAGAAATCAGCAACTTTTGCAGGAAGAGTATCGGCGATCTTACCTTCTGTCATCTGATACTCCATGAACACATCTGACCAATGTTCTTCTATATTGATATCACCTTTTGCAAACGTTTCACCAAGCTTGAGTATTTCGTTACGCTCTTTTTCAGTAAGCATAAGATTAAACACAACGTGGAATGCTTCATGGTAAGTAGTTCCCTTGGCTGCATTACTCTGAATGAATACAGAAGCGTTGGTAAATAGACCCCATAGATCAGGACCTCCTTTACCTGCTATCTCTTTAAGATCTTTAAGAACTTCAATAGGAACGTTAGGGTAATGCTTTTTAAACCATGCAAGCTCTTCTTTTTCATTCCACTGCTCATAATCTTCTTTTGCCTCTGCTGTACGCTTTCTATCTTTACCTGGTCTTCGTGTATTATTTTTAGGAGGAGAAGGTGGAGGTGGAGTTTTAGGTTCTGCAGGTTGTGTTGGTGGTGTTGGTGGTGCAGTAGGTTGTACAGGTGTAGGTACTTCTCCTGCTTGTTCAAGTATTTTATTTATTAAAGCTTTTGCTTTAATTTCTTTTCCTATGCTAGTATTATTTAAAGATATAACACGACCATCTGACAATACTGCATATTTAGTAACCTTTCCTTTTCTGTCTGTTAGTTGTACATTTCTTACAGTACCTTGAGCAGTCTCATATTTTACAAGTACTTTATTTTTAACAGTTGGATTTTCTACAGGATTACCATTAGCAAATGTCATCTCACCCGTCTGAGGGTTGTATGTAATTTCAAACTGGTTTACCTTAACTGTTGTCGTAGGTTGTGCTGTAGCAGTAGGTGCTTCTTGAAGAGAGTTATTAACTTCAGCAACAAGATCTTTAAATGCTTGCTTTACTTTAGATCCTTCATTATTAGAATAAGTTTCTCTACCACTATTTAAATATTCAAAATTATATTCTTTTCTTAATTCTAAACCTTTTTCTTTACTTAATGCTTCTCCAGTGGGATTTTGTAAAGCAACAGTATTTCCAGTTATTTCATTTGCAAAATCATTTAAATTTCCAAAATTAGAATCTATAAAAGCTCCGACAGAAGCAAGAGCAGCAGAATTATTATAGGATGCCATTTCGACACCACCAATTTTATTTATCCATGTACCGTTGAATCTTGCATCTGCCTCTATACCTAATACAGGATAAAAAACACCTTCTTGTAAAGCTTTTTTACCTTTACCTGTAGAGCTATAGAATGTAACAGGAACACCATTAATTTTTACTTTGACAAAAATTCTTTGCCCTGCTCCTGTTAATATATTATCTCTATATTCTACAAACTCAACTTTTTGACCGTTTACATTAAAAGACTTTCCCCTTAAAGATTCTGCATGTGCTAATGCATCTTCTACAGTATTAAACCTTTTTTCTGCAGGATCTACTTTTTTATTTTCTTTTGCTGCTTCTAAATTTTTCTTTTGAGAATCAGTCAAAACATTTTCTACAGGAGTAGTAGGTGTAATAGTCGGTGCTGCTGCAGTAGTAGGTGCTGTTGTAGCATCACTAGTTTGTTGTGCTGATTGTTTAGCCTTAAAAGCCTCAACTCTTTCTTTTACTTTTAATATAGGAGCATCTTCGACTACTTCATATGTAGCCAAAGCTCTTTTAAAAGCACCTCTTAAAACTTCTTGAATTGCTGCTTCTGATTCTACACCATTAAGCTTTTTTGCTTTACGTTGTGCCTTTGCTAACGCAATTTTATTTTTTTCTTCTTGTGTTAAATAAACATGCGAACCACCCCTGCCAATAATCCGACCTTTACTATCTTTTTCATTAAACTCATTATCCATTGGAAATGCGATTTCATTTCCAGCACTACCACTATATTCAGCCTTTCTTTTACCATCTATAACTTCTTTGATTCTAGCAATTCTGTCTGCAAAGAAAGTTCTAACAAGTGGCATAGCTGTAACCTCTGCTTCAGTAATAGGATCACTAGTTTGTTGTGTGGTTGTAGTAGGTGCAGGTTGAGATGAAGTAGGTGCATTATTCAAATTAAGTTTTACACGAGAACCAAGAGTCTTGAATGCTTCAGGTGAAATGTCAATCTTTATTCTACCCTCATCAGCCATTTGGCGATTGTATTCAATACTGCTATTTATCTTTTTAGCATCAACACGCATTGCCTTAGAAAGAGCAAGCTTTTTAATTTCAGCCATAGACATAGCTTCGCTTACTTCATTCGGACTTGTTGTTTTCTCTTTGAATACTTCTGAGAAATTACCTGTTGCTTTATTGTATTGAATGTTAAAAGCAATGATACCTTCAAGATCAGAATTTATATTATCCTGAAGTCTTTTTATTTCTTGATCGTTTTTGGCTTCCTTTATCTTGGTCTCAAACTCTTCAAGAAGATTCATTACCTCTTGTGTAAGTTTTTCATTACTTGATAATGGCATTGCCTTCATATATGCAGGTAGGTACAACCCACTTGCAGAACGAATAAACATTACAGTTTGACCAGGGTAATTACCTAATAATGAATTAACGTCCCAAGTGGTCTGTATAGAAAAGCCGTAATTGTCTTTGAATATTTTTTCACCACCGTTGGTGCTGATTTTAACTTTACCGTCTTTGTCTCTACCTATTACTGTTCCAAAGAAAAGAGGTTCTTTCTCTTCATTTAGTATTTCTCTTGGAGATAGATTAAACTGTTGGGTTCTATTGTACTCACCATTTGTCCGAGAATCAATTGTTACATCGGATTCAAAATTGAATACTCCAGATGTTTGACCGCTTTCTAACCATGCGTTATACATCTCTTGACGCATAGCAGCAATCTTCTTAGCATTCTCAGTTTGAGGATTTTCTTCTACAGCAGGAAGCATTCCAACCGTATACTCCTTACCTTCATGCTCAACTACTACAGCTACAAGACCTTTGACTGCTCCGTTCTGACCTTTAGAATTAAGATCAGAAGGGTTGAAATCATAGTCAAGAAGATACCTTAATGTGATCTTCTTACCTGTAAGTTTAACATCAGGGTTATTAAGAATCCTAAAATCACTAGCATTCATAAATGGTTCTGATACACCATTCTTTGTAATAGTATTATATCTGTGAGCGATAGGTTGGTTATCAGATTCTCTTAGAATATAAGGACCAGGGGATTCGTATTCTTCACTTCCTCTGAATGGAGCAAGTTTTACATCTCTGCCGAGTTTTTCACTAAGTATGTCTTCTAATGCTTCTGGTGTAAAAAGTGTTTTAGGACTAACATCTTCTATTCCTGTTATAGTAACCATACCTGTATCTTCATCATATGTATATAATGCGTACTCATTAGATCGCATTATAGAAGCATCGTTACTATTGTAATCAATAGTAGTATCTACATTACCAGCTGTAGATGGACTACCTCCAGAAGGTTGTTTTACATCAACAGGTGCACCCCCTGCAGTATCTACATTTGTAGATCTTTTCTTTTGTAGATCAGAATACAGTTCGTCTACGACTTTTCTAAACTCAGCATTGTTGGCGTATTTATTAGCAAATGTTTCACCGTTCACAATACCAGATACATCACCTCCAGCTTCAGCTATTTTTGCTAGGTCATTCTTTAGAATAAGACTGCTTTGATATCTCCTTTTGATATCATTGTCTTTGGTCTCATTGTTAGTAGGTATAGGTGCGATCTCAGAAGCAGCGTTTGTAAGATCATCGATCTTTTGTTGCACTTTCTTTTTACCTTCTTCAGTAAGAGAAGGGTTTTTCAATATGGCTTCAAGTTTAGAAAGAGGTGTAGTATGATTGACAGCATCAAGAGATTCTTCAAGAGTCTGTTTTTCAAGATCCTTTTTTCTTCTTTCTACATAATCTGGTTGAGACATTTGACCCAACAGACCATCTAATGCAGCATTATGAACACCTAAATTCTCTTGTTGAAATATTAAACTGGCATCTCCGATCTGCTCACTACCGATTACATCACCGAATAATTCTGCACTTACAGGAGTTGTAGGAACTTCTGTAGTAGAAAGACCTTGTTTTTTTAGGTTTTCTTTTGCTTTGGCAATATTATCTTCAGCTTTCTTTATTCGATTGTCAAACTCTGCTATAGTAGCATCATAAGCCATATCGTCTTTATTGTTTTTTTCGTAAAGCTTTTTAGAATCTTTTAGGATATCAAGCCGTGTTTGATTTTCTTTTAATGTAAACTGGTCTTGAGTCATTCCCTCTAAAGCTTTCTTTTTAGCAATTTCATATTTTGCGTCAACCTTAGTTAAGGTTCTTGAAATACTATCCTTATTGAATAATGTTGAAAGCTCATCGGTTTTCTGTTGATCTGTAGTATCAGCATTATCCCATATACGAGAATACTGTTCTCCTATAAAATCGATCTGCTCAAGTATCTCTGCATCTCTAACTCTTTTGTCGGCAATCTCTTCTTGAGTCATATCTCTAGCAAGAAGATCTTCATCAGAAGCTGCAGCCATTTCTTCATAGAAAGTTCTAAGATCACCTAATCTACCAGCTCTTGCATAAGCATATGCCTGTCTTAAAAGACTCGTGTCCTGTACAGTATGAGCAGTAGCTATGTCTCCATTATCAAGTGATTGTACGGTAGCAAGATATGCATCTTCATTTCTTTTCATACCTGAAACAATATCAGCACCTTTACCTACAGCTTGAAACAAACCTCCTCCAAATGCTCCTAAGAACATTGCAGACTGCATTTCAGGATCACTTAGGTAATCACCCATTCTTGTTCCTAAATTCTTAAGTTCTAAGAAAGGTTTGTCACCTACTGCGGAACGCTGTGCTTCTTGTGCTGTTACAAACTGAATACCTTCTTCAGCAGCTTCAGATGCCATACCTCCGATATAATCACCTGCTTTTGCAAGCAAGCCTTTTCTGAACTCTTTATTTGCAACGTTTGCAATACTAGGACCTTTGATCAAAGTCATATATTGAGCAACATCAAAAGCAAGGTTTACCCAGTTTGCACTCCAAGAAGTTCTTGCGGCATCACCAGCTTTGATCTTAGCTTCTTCTTCTGACATTCCTTGATTCATAAGTTCTTGGAATGTAGATTCATATGTTTCAGCAGCCTCCATCGTATTCTCCATATAACGAGATACGACAGCTTGGCTTGCACCACTAGCTATGTTTTGAAGTTTGTTACTACCTAAAGCTTTGTTTACACCACTGATTATCTGAGAACCTTTCTTTACACCTTTGGCAGCTTTAGCAGCTTTAGTAGCTGCATTGATTCCTGCAAGACCTCTTAGACCTTTACCTGCTACACTCAAAGCTTTTACTGCACCGTAAGCAGGTATCATCATAGAAAGTGTTGATACAATTGAATCAGCATTAGTTGCCCACCATGATCCATCAAATGGTGCAAAACCTTCTTGTGCAGACTCTGTTTGGTAAATAGGTGTAGCTTCACGCACAGCCTCTTTACCTTTCTTCATCGCATCAGCAAACCAATTACTAAACTCTTGCTCATCACCTTTCAGGTAGTCACCCATTTGCTCCCAATCAGCAAGATAACTAAGACCTTCAAGAGTGCCTAAACCTATTTCTGTAGCACTTCTGGCAGCAGCTGCACCAAGAAGATCCCAACCGTCCTGTGTTTGAGCAAGCTGTGCTTCTAAATCACGATCAGGTCTAATGTCACGATTAAGCTCTGCATAATCTACATCAAAACTTGTATCCATAACACCTCCTATAGGAGCAGCTTTCGGTGTAGGTCTATCAATAGGAGATAAACGAGGTCTTTCGGAAGGCTCGTTTATAATAGGACTAGCTGTCTGATCAAGCTGCTCTTGTCCTAAAACTTCGGTATCCTTGATTAAAGGAGTAAGTCTTGGTCTTTGTGCCATAGAAATTTTTAATATTATTTAGGTACTACTTCAATAGCATTACTATTGAATCCTGAATCTGCTGCCATTACAGCGAGTGCTACAAGAGCGTCATTTATACCCTCTTGTCTTGATATTGCACTTGCGTTATATGTATTGTTTTTCAACTGAGCAGAACCTCTTAACATGTTTACGTTAAATTGAGAAAGAACATTATTTACAGTCTGCTGATCTACAGAAGAACTTTTAAAAGCATTGTTTAGAGCTGTAGTTATTTTAGAAGGATTGTTTCTATCTGACATGCTCATGCTCTTAAATACATCAACAGCCTTTTTAAAGTTTGGATCTTTAAAGTTACCGTCTGTATCTTTTTCAGTTACATCCCATTGATTCCAACCTCCTCCACCATTTACAAATAGTTTAGAAGCATATTCAATTTGTCGTTGAGGACTCATTGTTTCAATAGGAATAAACTCGCTACCAACTTCAGCAAAACCTATTCGTTGCTGCTGTTCAAAAGTATCATTATTTTTTGTATTAAGCTGGAACATTCCCATGTTATAGCTATCAACTTCATTTGCATTTTTTACAGAAGGGTCAGCTTGGATAGCAGCTTGTTGTTGTGGTGTAGTAAATACTGCATTTTTATCATTGAGATAAGATATAGAAGTTGCAATCTCAGTCGCAACTCTATTTAGATCACTTGCTGGAATATTGCTAAACTTTGCTGCTTCATTACTATTTGCATCAAGATCAATTATTTCTAGCTCACCTGTTTCACGATTGAATGTAGGTATTTTACCTGTAATGTTAAAAGTCTTATCGTCATTCTGTGTCATATAAGTATCACCTCCCAAGATCTCTGTAGCAACTTCTCTTTGCTTATCATTTATAAATATAGATTCTCCTGTATCTGAACCAGGTACAAGAGTCATCGATTTATCTACAATAGCATCTGTATACATAAGCCTTGCTTTTTCAGAGTCTTGCAGCATACTTACAAATTGATCGGTAATATCTACTTGATAAGATTTTACTGTTTCATCTTCTACTGTTACTGTACCCTCTCCGCTTTTTGCTTTGACCTGTTTTTCAAATTTTCCTGTAGCAAAAACTTTGAAGTTTCCGTTTTCATCAGCTCTGTAATCTATTTCGACAGTACGCGGATTAAAAACAAGATTGCTAAAATCTCTATCTTCTCCCAAGATACCTTTTTCTTCTTTAAGAAGATCTTCCATTTCATCAAAATTTACAGCTTTACCGTTTATATATAATTGACCAGCTTCTCTGGATTTCTGTACAGCTGCTGAAGCCAATAGGTGATGTTGTTCATTAGTAAATTTATTATCACCAACAGCGTCTTTATCAAAAAGAAGAAGTTCATTATTGTAATATTCTCTATTACCATAATACTCTTTCATTCCTGCATCAACAGCTTGATTTATTTCTGCTCTAGGATCGTGTCGTTTTTCTACTTCTAACTGTGACTTTTTATTAGCATTTCTAAAAATATCTCCTGCTGTTGAAACGTTTTGCGCTCTTGGGTCAGACGCATCTACAATACCTACAAAAGGGATTGATTTTATTTTATCAAGCTCTTTTATAATTTTATCTCTATGAGCATCGCTTTCAACATTTATTAAACTTTGACGAGGACTTGAAGGAATTGCTCTTCTATTAGGATCACCACTAAAAGGTATTGCTTTTGCAAGTTCTGGATATTTTTGAGCAAATTCATTATAAGTTTCTTCAGTAAGATTTGAAGTTAAGTCATTCAAGATTTGTGTTAAATCTGTATCTACTGATTTAACTAAAGCTTCATCAAGATTTTTTTGAGCTGTTTCTCCTAAAATTATATCACCGTGCTCATCAATGTAAGCTTCTTGTGAAATCTTACCTTCATTTTTTAAATCAGTAAAAGCACTTACTTTTAGCTCATATGCTTTATCAAGAAGTTTTGAAGTCCTTTTAAATTCTTCTTCAACTCTATTATTAATTTGTGCATCAGTAAGAGAACTTATTGCTTTAGCCTTCTTAACACCATCAACTATTTCAAACTCAGTAGTAGAAGTTTTTGTTTTATTTTGAGCTACAACTCTATCACGTATCTTTTTCTTTAATGCTTCATCACGTGCTACAACTGCTTCTGTATCACTAGAAGGTAAAAGAAGTTCCATAAACTCATCTACTCTATTTGTATATCCTGCTGCTTTTGCTACTGCTTCTAAACCTCCTTCAGCAAATTCTGTATTAAGGTCTATATTATTTTTGTCACCTTTTTGAGTCATAGCATCAAGCAAACCACTGCCTTGTTGGTCAGCAGCTACTGCTGCTTTGTCTGCTTTAGTAGCACTTTTAATAGTTGTATTAGGATCAAACATGGTATACTTTTGAACCTCTGTCATATAATCTGCTTTTAATGAGCCAAGATTATAAACTTCACCTTTTTGTCTAGCTTCCTGTTGTTTCCACGCAATAAACTTTTGCATCTCTATAGGAGCATCTGAAAGGTTGTCAAGTGTTGTACCATCAGAACTTAAGTTATCAAGATCTGGAGAAACTTGATCCATAAATCTTCTTACGGTAAGGGACTTATCATCTGTCTTTATAAGACTTCCATCAGGAGCACGAGAAAAACCTTGTTCGATTTTAGCTTTTACAGGATCAATATAATGTGCTTTAAATGCAGCAGATGATCCAGGGTTACTCATAATACCATAGTCAGCCAATGTAGGAGCATAACCTGCCATAATCTGATCTTCAGTAAGACCGAGTGTGTGTTCTCCTGTAGCAGGATTATAAGATTTATGAGTTACATAATTACCATAACCTTCTTGACCTGATTGATTAAGAATAGGTTTCATAAGTTCACGGTCTGCATTTACAAAATCAGCACGTGCATCACTTTTCCAACTAGAAGATAGTTCAGACAAACCTCTGACAGCACCTCTTACATCTCTTGTTTCATAGAAATTGTTTACAAGGCTGTCAAGCTGCTCCTTTCTTTCTTTATTTACTTTAGCAGCGGTTCTACGACCTTCAACAGAAAGACCAGGCTTTATTACAGCATCTGCATATGCTTTACCAATAGCAGTATCTATTTGATCAAACCTCCTTTGTTGATGTTGAGCTAACGCCATCATCTTCTCCATAGGGTATGGATCGTATGTTTGTACAAACTCTCTAGGAGTGTATCGTGTAAATCTATTTATTGCCATAACTTAAGCGTTACTGTATTTATCTTTAAGGTAGCTACCAAATTCATCACCAAACACATTCTCAAACATCTTTTTAACATTAGCATCATTACGCATCATATTGTATTCTCGCAAACCCATTTCTCCTGCTTTACCCATATCATTAAGTATTTGATACCTCATAGTTTGAGCAGCACCTTTATTTGCAGCAGTATCTGCTAACTCCTGCATTGTAATTTGATTATTTAATTGTTGAGCTTGATTTCTGATCTGAGCATTTTGATTAGAAATATTCTCTTCAACACGTGATGTTTCCTGTGCTTGTTTGGTAGCAAGCAATGCTAAAGCACCAAGATCTAATTTACCTTGGTCTCCTGCAGTACTCATTGCTGTAGTATAAGCATCTCTTACATCACGTTTAGGAACAGTAGCATCTAAAAGTGCAGGATTGTATCTTGGATATTTTACTTGATCCCATTCTTCTGCTTCACTTAACGCTCTTCTTAGTGGACCCATGCGTGTAGCGTATGTACCTAAAGAAGATAGTAATCCCATGTAATCCATATTATTAAGATTAGGTACTCTTCTTTCTTTAGGCCTTACATCAGGATTATCAATATTTCCTACAGCTTTAGCCATTGTAGGTTCTACATATTCAGGTGGACCTACAAACGGTGCTTTTGCAGCTGGATCTTCAAAAGGGGCAACCTCTTCACGAATAAACTCATCAACGTTTCTATCTCTAATAGTAGCATCTATTTCCTCCTGTGTCATAGGGTCATAACTTGCTTGTCTTTCTGCTTCTATTTCTGCATCTCTAGCAATAGCAGGTTCTTCAAGCATATTAGCTCTCCTTGTAGGAAAATCTGATTCTAAACTTGCTTCGTATTGATCAGCTAAAAAATTTCCAATTCCATCTGAGTCTATACCTAATCTAGCATAATCTTCTGCAGTTAATTGATTAAGAGGTGTAGATGTTTGAAAATCTTCTGGGTTTTGTCCTGCAGGTCGAATAGCATACTCTTCAGGAATTTGAGTATAATCTATTTCATCATAATAAGGTTCTCTTCTTTTTTCTGCTGGCAGAAATCCAGGCATAACTCTATTATAATCTTCGACTGTCATGTCTTCAAGAGGAATGCTTGTCTGAAAGTCTTCAGGATTTTGTCTTACAGCATCAATAGCATTTATAATACCTTGCTGATCTGTATTTGCATAATATGCAGCTTCTGCGGCAGCTTGTGCTTCAGCAGATTCAAAGCCTCCGAATAATTCATCATTAAGATCTTGTGATGTAGGTTCTCCTAATGCTCTTGCCATATTATCCGTTACAGGATTAATACCTCCTTGGTTCCTATCAAATGTACTTGCAGCTCTGTTATTTCTTGCTACAATACCATCATAACCCCTATCTCCTTCTTCTAAAACTTTTCCCCCTGCTTTTTTAAGTTCAGGACTTGTAGTTATAAGTTCGGCAGCACCAGCAAAATCACCATCATTCAATATTTTCCATAAACCACTTTCTTCTACATTACCAGAACCGTTTCTATAAACAAGGTCTACAATACTATTATATTGGTCTTGAGATAAAGATTCTATAATTTCAGGACTAAGATTATTATTTACTGTATTTACTCTTTCTTGAACAATAGCTTCTCTGATCTCATCAGCTTTTTCTCTTGACATCTCTTTTATAGGAGTGCCGTCAGCTTTCCAGTATTCTTTCCAACTTGGAATACCATTTTTACCAGTAAGCGACCATTTTGTATAACCATAACCTATAGTTGGAGTACCTGAAGAATCTTTATACACAGTACTCCTAAATCCTTCATTACCAACAATGTCGTTAATAAGAGATGGGTTTACACCACCAGTAGCGTAATATCTTTTATTCATTTTATTCATGTTGTGTGCTCCACCTTTTGCAAATCTGTCTGCAACTACAGTAACAGGGGGTACAGCATATGATTTTTGTAATTCATCTAAAGCATAAGGTGTGTCAGGATTAGCTTCGATGGTGTCAAGTAATTCAGGAATGTTTTCTAAACGATCTAAAGCTTTTTGTTCAGCGTTTGCAGGAACTTCCCATCTTTTAGTAAAATATTGTGATGCAGATTCTGGATCATCAAAAGACTTTTTTAAAAATCTTTTAGTTTGAGGTTCCGTCATTGCAAAATCCATTTGTGTTTGCCAATCAGGAACATATTCAGTACCGCTATAATCTAAAAGGTTTTGATATCTTTCACCTTGATGCTGAAACATTCCACCTGCTTGAGGTCTAATAGCATCCAAATATTCTTGTTCCACTGGTAAACCAGCTTTACCTTTTTTATTATAATCCATATAAACATAAACACCATCTGAATTTTTACGAACAAGTCTATCGCTATTTCTACGATGACCTTTTCCTTTAGGAATCATATAGTCACCTTGAACGTAAGGATTGTAATCACTTTCATACTTCATGTTGTTTACCATAGCAACAGCATGAGTTTCAGGAACACCTTTTTCGTAAACTAAATATTTGTAAACATCGTTAGGGTCTACTCTATCGATGTCAGCTAAAGCGTAAGGTCTTTTTTTATTAGGCATCATTTACGATTTTTAGGTATTCTAATGTTTATAGCATCTTTTTTAGCCATAGCTTCTGAGTCAACAAAAGGACTGTTGTTGTGCAACCACCCCATAAAATTTTCTAAATTGCGTTTCTTAGGATCTTTTAAAATCTCTAAAAGAGGTGTGTTTCCAAAATTATAATCAGTAGTAATATAACCATCTTTAACAGCGGCTGCACCTATAAGATTTCTTATAATATCTGGTTCATTTGTAAGTTTAGTAAGCATACCAGCTTTGGCAATATCAGTGCTTCCAACTTTATTGTGATCAGAATAACCTATAGTATGTGACTGTTCTCTAAGATTGTATAAATCTACTAAAGCTTTATATTCTTCGGGTGTCATATCTTTTTCGGTAAATTGTTTATTACCTCCAAGTAAAGTATAAAAATACTGTTCAAGATTAGCTGGCAATATACCAAAATCTGATGAACCTACACCTCTGTTATCAAGAGACATTTGATCACTTGGTAAAACATTTCCGCCAGGTGTTACACTTACTCCTATAGGAGGATCAGTTTCTTTAACACCACCGTTTGCGTAGTAACCGTATACACCTTTTTTAGCTCCACCGTTTTTAAATCCTCCAAAAGCTGAACTTCCACCAAGATCAATAGGAGTATCACCTATTATCATATCTGGACTTTCAGAAGTTACAGGCATATTTGTAAGCTGACCTTCATCCATCATCCAAGGATTACCTTGTTGATCAAAATATTGAGGGTCTAAACTTCCTTGTTCTTCTTGTGGTTGTTTTTGAGGTACACCTAAAGTTCCACCACCAGTAGTAGTAGGAGAACCAGCAATAGGTTGTCTAACGTACTCTTCACCAGCTTTTTCTGCAATCATTTGATCAATTGCAGGTCCTGCCATCTGCTTAGAGCCTTGACGTACATTATGAATACCTTCAAATAATTGCATCCAAGCACCGCCACCCATATACATATCTTTTTGACCAGAAGCACCACCTTGAGCATATTTGTCTTTAGGTAAAGCACCACCTTGTTTACTAAAAAATTGTGTACCGAGATTACTGATAACACCTTCAGATTCTGCAAAACCATAACCGAAAGCAGTACCTGTCATAGTATCATCACCAGCAGCTCTTCTCGTTGCTTCACTTGATCTATATGGAGAATCTGCCATTGCCATTTCACTGAATGATTTACCAGTAAATGCAGATGTTACAGGTGTAAGAAAAATATCACCCATTAAAAGACCAGCTTCTTTCCAAGCAGGAATGTCTTTTCTGTTAATAGTTTCGGATTCAATACGCATTTGCTGATCACCAAAGGCTGTAGTTCGCATTCTATCTTCAGCAGATTCATCCATGTTGTAACCTATCGGACCTCCTGTAGCATACTTAACACCACCATTCTTTGCTTGACCTTCATCATACATATTACGAAAAGGATCTATACCTTTCTCGTTTACAGAACGTTGAGCATGTGTAAGTGCTTGATCTCTAGCTATTTGATCAAACGTTGCTAAAGCAATTGGATCATCTTCAAGCAGTCTATCATTACGATTTAGCTTCTTGTACTCTTTAGCAAGAAAATCTCCTTCTGGAGATTCCTTGTCAAAAATGTACTCATTTCCTAATGTTCCAATTTTGACAGCGTATTCCCCTCCTTCGACTTCGGCTCCTTCGGTATAATCTATACCTCCAAGCTCGTGGGGCATGCCTTTGAAAGACTTCAATTCCATGATTACAAATATAATTTATTAAGATTCATTTGTCAAGTACGTTTTTATAATATTACTTAAGAATCCTTCTAAAAAGATTCATTATATAGTGTAACCTGAACTCTTTATCGTTGTTATTTAAGAACTTGAATTTTTGCTTTACGTAGTGACTACGTATTCTGTTCTTACTATTCTGAGCATATGTGATCGCATGCTTCCATTCTCTCATCAAACGCTTGAACACCGTGCGTACTCCAGTTGTCTGATAAGTATTGTATATCTCAGCAGACGAAAAAGTTTCGTCTGATGCTTCAGTACCATTAGGGTTAAAGACTTCTGTAAACCATCTGATATTATCAAATATCTTGGTTACAAAAGGTTCTTTATTTACAGTAATTGTTATTGACGATTCAGAAGGATCATTATCGTAGAATACACCTCTATCACCTTCCTCATGTATATACAGTTTTGAAGCTGTTGTAGGTGATGTCAGTTGAGGTTTTGGAGATATGATGTGCTTTTTATCATTGATGTACATAATTGGTTTATATGACCTATAAGAAACAAAGGTGTTCAGAGGTTCGCTATACGCAAGCGTATACGAGTTGTCATTATCTATTAAAGTAAAATCACCTTTTGAATTATAAATTGTAATAAGAAACTCTTTGTTTACATAATCATATGTTGATGTTATTCCTCCAATATTTGTAAGTACTGATACATAAGGGGCATCGTAGTTCAAAAGGTTATCTCTAGTATTTGCATACAACCAATTGTTTATTTTAGACTCTGTAATATTCATTATTCCTTGCTGTGCATACATATAAATAGCACCATCTTTTGAATCAAAGAATATTACACCGTTAGGTGATACGGCAAAACTGAATTGATGCCAACTACCTATGGTCTGAGATACATAATCAAATCTTGGAAGTACTCCAGATTGACCTAAAATAATACCTGAACCTGCTTGGTCATTTATTACAGCTCTTTCATTTACAGATGGTATACCGAAACCGTATTTTTGCCAAGCCATCATTGTACCGTTTCTATTTATAAGCTGTCTGATTTCACCAAGATCACCTTGTATATCTATATATTTTTCATTATTGAATTGCCTCCACGCATCAATTCTTTCACCGTGTGTTTTTGTATTTGATGCCCAAATTCTATGAGGATGCTCAGTAATTTCTTCAAACCCTATAGGTTTAGGAAAAGACTTTTGTGTATCCATTGTTAATGAAAACATCTTATTATACTTGTAGTCTTCACCATAATCTAAAGGAAAGTTATCTGCATCAGGGTTTGGATCACTACCGTTATATATATAACCTAGACCTCCTATTTCTCCTGATAAATGAATACCCTCTCTAAGATCTGTATTGATATTTGATTCTACAGGATAATACAGTGCTGTGCCAAACCAATCTTCAGGTGCTGCTTGAGCAAAATTTCTAAGCATTTTGTAGGTGTCAAATATGTTTACAAAAGTGTCACCACCAAAAACTTTAATATTGTTAAAGGTGGTCTGACCTTTCATAACTATATTACAGCCAGTATTGATGTAAACATTTTTAGATCTTGCTGCATAACCTGCACCTCCGTATTGAGCTTTTCTAGGTCTTATGTAGTTAGCAACTATTTTATCACCTACATTAGATATTCTACCTATTGGTGTACCATCATCATAATAAGGATAAAGTAGTTGAGTACCATTAGGATCTCTAGTAACATTATTTGAAAATGGTATTCCAGAACCTGCAGTACTGTCTGTAATTATATGAGGTATTCTTCCAATACTATCTCCAAGATCTACTACAAATGTATCTGTACCTATTGAACCACAACCTGTAAAACTATCACCGTCATTGTTATAGGCAGCCATAGGTGCACTATTATTAAAATAAGTTTTATTACCTACAGATGTTGAGTTGCCTAAACCTACAAGTCCTCCGTTTATAACTGGTTTTTGAACAACAGGATCTCCTCCAGTAGAAGTCCATGACATAACAGCTTCAGGTTGAGGAGACAAATGCCAGTTTACAGGTGCATACTCATATAGTTTATATGCGTTTGTATGAGCATTTCCACCTCCCATATCTTTATCAAATGTATTCGCCCATTCTGTAAGACCTCCTACAATTTTTATATAATCACCAGATTCAGTACCTGGAGAGTTTCCAAAAAGAAAATCAGGAGAATGAAAAGAATATATATCTTGAGTATAATAATCGGTTGTGGTTCCGTCAGTAAACGTAAAATCTGTTGCCTGTACCCAAGGATTATAATAACCAGAAGGTGTACCTTGCCAGCTATTTATACCTGCATTTAAACCCCACTCTTGAGCATTTTCTACAACAGATGCTATAGGATGGTATGTCCCTGGTGTACCATTATTAAGGTTGTCAAAATAATGAAGTGACATATGTAAAATACCTTGACCTAAAATGGTACGATCTTTTTCCTCAAGCTTTACACGCTTAATTCTAAAGCTATCTATTTTATCTGCTATATTCTGAGGTATTGTTACATCAAACTCTAGACCTAAAGCCTGTATTTGCCACTTGGCTCCGATACCTGGATATATATGAGGAAGATAATTATAGTCTTCATTGTAATTATTGTTTGGATCAGCTTCAAATATTTCAGGCATTTTAATATCAGCGATCCATTTAGCAAAACCTTCTACACCATCTTTTACATGAACCCACGCAAAACGATATGTCTCACCTCTACGATATCCCATAAACTCATGTTTTGAAGTAGGAGACTTGTAGTTAGGATAAGTAGCTTGTGTACCATATGTCAAACCATCATTTAAGTATTGGTTTGTATCAGGAACAGTAAGATTGTATGGTACATTCCAAGGGTAAACCCATTCTTTTCTTGTTTGCCCATCTCTTGCGTCTGAAGAAAGACCTCTTTGAATAAATTTATAACTAATATTTACACCTGAACCTCCCAATGTGACACCATCCTCTTGAAATCTAAATGATGTTGTCGGTAAAGGGTTGATAGCATCTGCTGTTTCAGGTATATAAAATTGTTGAGAAAGAAGATCTGCAGATGTATAAAATTCTTGGTTACCTTGAATATCAGCTAATAAAGTATTTTGGTTTTTGTCAAACCTGTAAGCTCTTGCATCAAAGTCTACATCAAAAGTTCTTTCTTCTGTGTTTGCTGCAAAAAGAATATTATCCTTTTGAGCAATAGCATGGCATTTTTCAAAGAATATCGCTATTTTATTAAATGCTACTTCTGTAATATTACTAGCAGGTTCATTTCCAGTAACAGTATATTGAAAATCTGTACTGGTAATAGGAATATCATTGATCTTGCTTATTACTGCAGTGCTTGCATCAGTTTCTTTTCTTAATACTACAAGGTCTAAAAAACTATATGTGGTATCAAGATCTTCTATTGATATTGTAAAAGATTTGGAAGTTAGCTCACCACTATCATTACCAGTTATTTTTCCATAATTTGAATATTCAGCATCTATTATATCAATGACATTTGATGTATGAGAATATGCGGTTGTTGCTCCGTCTAAATTTCTTAGATTATAAGCAACTTGATATACACCTGTAACAAGAGCACCTCCATTTTGAACACTAAGAAGTGTGGGTTTTTGAAGATCTGATGTAAGTCTAAGATCAAGATCCTCTGGAGCAAAGCACATTGCATTCTCATCTACAATGTTTATTGTTCTAAGAGGGTTTATTCTGTCTGTCCAATAAAGCCTTTCAGTCTGCGTATTTTCAAATATGCTTTCAATACCACCAGGGTTTGCAATAGGATTCAGAGTACCCATATTTAGAGCCTCCGAGTACATAAGTGTTACTGTAGATGCAAGTGTAACTTCATCATATGTAAGTCTCCATATTGATGCTACACCTCCAGAACCAGTGTTTGTAGAATAGAAATATATATTATCTCCTACAGTTGTCCATCCTATTATCTGCTGGGTTGTTTGAGCAACCTGAGTATCGATAACAACATTAGGATAAGAAGAAAAAAATGCAGTAAGAGATGTTGTATTAAGAGCGATGTTGTAAGATTCAGACCACACTCTGATGGTACTGCCTATACGTTTTACAATCAAATTGTAAGGAGCAAAAGCAGGATCTGTCTTTAAAGAGTTTTCAAACTGATCAAAAAAGTTATCAATTGTTCCATCAGAACTTTGTGATATACTTACGTTAGCAGTTATAGGACTTCCATTTACCAATATCTGAGGAGGAAAGTTCCATGAATCAGGAAAGTCACCACCTCTTGTTGTTAACTTAGCAATCTGAGGAACATCAGGAATTGTAAACATAAGTTCATTACCCTTGATATTTGATACGATGTAATCTGTAGAACCCTCAAGTCCACGTATCTTAATATCATGTGCATCCTCATATGATTCAGGAGATCTGAGTGTATCAGATATGTCCTTCACCATTCCTTTGGAAAAACTATTTATTGTCTGTTCGCTCATCTTCTAAGTCTAGAATGATTTCTAATTGATTGTCCTACACTTGTTCCTTTATATCCACCAGGATGCTCATTTTCAAATGATACGATCCTTCTAAACTGATTCTTAATGCTTTCAATCTTATCTCTATTAGGAATAAGTGGTCGCATTTGAGCTTTACCTACGTACCAATCTCTTTCTTGTTTAAGGAGTTGATAAGCACCAGCTTGTATCTTTCCTCTCATAAGAAGGCGGAAACCGATTCTTTCAGCTACATAGTTAGTAGCAGCTTGTTTGAATGCCTCATCATCAGGAACCATAGGAAACCCTTTTTCATCAGTAGGAAAAGCAAGATATGCCATCTCTACTTTACCTTTGTTAAAATTGGTGAATATGTAATTGTCATTCACCTTATAGGTAAGGTCGCTAGAACACGTTAGGTCTCTACAACCATCTGTGTGTCTTGCCATATGAAAACTATCAGTAGAGTATCTGATAGGAACACCTTCGCATGTACGTGTCTGTATGATACGTACAAGATCGCAAGGCAGTTCACCTCTACCGTTTTCTATTTCAATACGTGGTTTATCCGTACCGTCAGTTATTCTTTCGATGTACTGCATGGGAGCATTGATCAGATCGATAACACTTCCGATCCATTCAGCTACATCAATCCAATCTACATCAACGTCAAAACCAGTATCTCTAAATACTCTTTCAACAATTGACTCAAGGCTCACATACTTTCCATTTAACATCTTACAGCATATCTATAATTGCAAAAACATCTTCGCGTGTCATTTCACGCTCTTTTTCTTCCTTCTCAGCTTCTTTGTTCAAAGGGTTTTCTTTAGAGTAGAACTTTTTTGTTTCATCCATGTATTCAGCATCACACTCTGAACATCCTCCTTCTGGAGTCTTCATACCGTACTTGTGAATACTTACAATAAAACCATTCTCTATCTCTTCAACATTAACTTCTTTAGTAATACCATCAATGGTCTCACTCATTCTGCTTACGCCTTCTGTTTGGTTCATCATTCCGTGCATAATCTTATCTTTCAAAAAAATCAACTTTTATCAATGGATCTTTCATTGCTTTTGCAAGATCCCTTTTAGCCTGTTTAACAGGTACAAACTTATATCCGAAGATATTCTTTACTCTGGCTTTCTTTTTCACCCATCTAAAGGATGCTACATAACCACCTGAATGTAGATTTCTGTGATATACATATCGCTTACTTTCTTTTGCTTCAGGATTTTCTTTCCACAGTTTATTGGTCTCGTGAAAATCAATCGCAAGACTCAATCTTCCATTCTCTTTCATTTTGACCGATGGTTTGTTTTTCATAATACCTAAAGAACCCAGGTTGTAAGGCATTGCTATAAACCTATTCTTCAATATCATATTCTCAACAAGCTTCTTATTAAGA
>Ga0070750_10000101_pt1 | contig 38834 bp, 51 predicted proteins | sample VirMetDEL_Nov_24_FD_77013 | JGI IMG/M metagenome (GOLD analysis project Ga0070750, IMG submission 77013) | Aqueous microbial communities from the Delaware River and Bay under freshwater to marine salinity gradient to study organic matter... | ecosystem: Environmental > Aquatic > Marine >...
AATCCTTATGGCTAACCGTGACGTCCCGACCGTCCTGTTCACCCCAGATGAAACCCGCCCCGCTGTTCTCACGAAACTCGCTGCTGCCGACACTGGTGTTGGCGCACAAGAACTTGAACGACGCATCCAACGGCAAGACAAGGAAGCGAAAGATTTGCTTATCAGTGTTGCCGAGAAGTATCAGCAGTTGGCTGTGTACGACGAGTCGGTCGGTTTGCATCAGATGGATGTCATGTTTGAGGAAGCCGGGGAGGCTTTCGGTAGCGCACCACGGGCAGTCATTTTCGACTATGCGGAACAGTTGAATGAGGCCACCGATACTAAGGGTAAGATTGATGAACTGAAGCGTTGGGGGAAACGTCACAACGTGGCGTTGTTCTTGTTGCATCAGACTTCCCGTACCGCAGGTTCGGGAGGCAAGGCGCTCGGTATCGACTCTGGTTCTTTCGGTGGTGAGCAGCAGGCCACGTTCATGATTGTGGTCCGACGCAAAATCAACTTCTTCATGGATCAGTTGCAGCAGTTGGAAGCAAAGATTGCGAACGCAACGAACCCGAAGATGATTCAGAACTGGCAGGATCGGATGACCGAAATCTTGCAGATTGAAATCCCACGGCATCGTGACACAGTGTCAGCGAAACTGGTGAAGAACAAGCGGCCACCTATGGAGTTGACGAACGAAATCGACTTCAATATCGACAAGACAACCGGCAGATTGTTCCTGATTGGTGACGGTGGCGGCGATGTGCCGCCACCACCCCAACAGCAGTTCGATTACGAGAACAAGGGGTCAGCGAGAGGATTGTTGAAGTGACCGTGAAGAAGAAGTTTGGTGGCATGGTGATGCCATGCCAAGCATTCAAAGATTCACAAATCGTTCTTCGTGTATCTGACACAGGATACGGAACGATCCTTATCGGACCAACCAACCAGTTTTTTCCGAGAGCATCAAAGGTAGTGTTGGACCCGACACATCTACGCAAACTGGCAGTGGCTTTGCTTGATATGGCAGAGGTAGAAGAAGAATCCATGAAAGATAAACTGTGATGTTCATCGAAGATAAAATGCTTCACCTGTTCGGTGGCAACATGTCAGCCTATGGTGCCGACGTTGTAGTCGGCACCGACGAGAACAACAAGCCGATCATCCAGGCTCGTAGCGTACGGAACACCGTCACCCCCCAAATCGTTCGTTTCCATCTGGAAGGCTCCGAAGGAATCGGGGTGTATCCGATGTGGTTTCAAAACGAAAAGTGGTGGGTGAAATGGGGATGCTGTGATATCGACACAGGTGTTTGGGGTGAAGCGTACGGTCTAGCAGTCACCCTGGGCGCTATGGGATTCACTCCATTCATTGAACGGTCACGTTCAAAAGGATGGCATATCTGGGTGTTCTCCGACGGTCCAGTCGAAGCCCGACTTATGCGTCGTGCCTTGAAGGTCGCTTACGCAACCATCGGACTTCAAGCCAGGGAAGCCAACCCGAAAGCAGAAGATTTGCGTCCCGACCAACTCGGGAACTTTGTCCGTCTCCCATTCAAAGGTGCGTTGGAAGGTTTCACTGACCGTCAAGTCATCATGGAACAATGGGATGAGACAGGGGACGGGCTGCCCGTCAGTGTTGGCACATGGTTCAACAACTTCACGCAGGCATCCAGAACTCATCCTGGCACAATCCAGTATTGGGCTGAGAAGTGGAAAGAACCGAAACGTAAGAAGATTGTTGACCCGCAAATCAGCGAGTCACAGTTGCGTGTAATGTTCCGCACCATGCCAGACCCGTTGTTCCAGTTCATCAAGGACGGGCCAGCCGGGACCGGGGACCGGTCCGAGGCACTGGTGGCGTTGGCTTTCAAAATGAAACGTGCCGGTTACACACCAGAGGAAACGTACGCAGCCGTGAAGGCTGCGGACGAACGGTGGGGCAAATACTATCTTCGACCCGACGCTGACGTTTACCTGCTTGACATCGTTGAACGGACCCTGTAATGGCTATCGGGTCCGGTGCAGAAATCGGAGTCAAGTTCGGCATGTGGAAAGACATGACCGAACAAGATAAGCAAGCATGGTACGATCATGTTAGAATCGTATGGGCCGGTAACCTTATGGCCGGATACGCAACAATCGGATACCCTGACAGGAAGGACGGGAACATGCTGTTGAACAAGATTTGTCCGAACTGTGGCACTGAAACAGTTTTCAATCTGAACAAGAAAGATTACGACGAATGGATGAGAGGCAAACTTATCCAAACCGTTTTCCCAGAGTTCACACCAATGCAACGAGAAACAATGATTACCGGTTTCTGCGAACCATGCTGGGAAGCACTCATGATAGATGAGGACGAATAATGTTTTACATCATCTTCATTCTCTCCACATTAGCGTTACTGTGGTGGATGAAGAACGGGGACTGGCTATGAAGAAAGCAATCGAAGCAACCTTGTTGGCAGTCATCGGTGTCGCATCCATCTGGCTTTGTGTTACAATCTCAGTCATCTACATGCTCGGTAAAACTCTTTACGAATGGGATGACTGATGATCTGGGAAGGCCGACCACGAACAAAGCAGCGCCCCCGTCTCGGAAAGAGACGGCGGGCGTACACACCTGCACCAACCTTGCAGTTTGAAAAATCTATCCGTGAAGCATGGATCGCCCAGCACGGATCGGAACCATTGAAAGGCCCGTGTGGCATGACAGTGGAGATCGGATCGAACCACATTTATGTGGACGTATACGAAATCGAAGAATCGTTGCGACCAAAATATGTGACCGGTGACGTAGATAACTACCAGAAAGCCATCCAGGACGCACTGAACGGAGTAGCATATGAAGATGACAAACAGGTCCACTACCTTGACCTCCGACTCACTAAAGCGAACGTATCAGACTACGATCAACGGTCAGACGATCAACAAGGGTGACATCATGCGGCTGGAAGGACGGAACCACTGGTTCCGTTTCCTGTACGTTCACGACAACGGAGACGTGACGTTCTGGGGGCCAGTCACAAAGCAAGGTCAACAGAAATCTCAGGGCCAGTTCATCACCGTTCACCCTAAGATGGTCAAGCAGTGAGTTTCAAAGATAAAACATTCCAGCAGCGATGGAATGACGAAATGTGGCATCACAGCGAAGATGCTTTCGAGCAACGCTGGGAACACATCAAGCATCGTTTCGGAATGAACCAGATGGGAGACGAAACTCTCATCGAACCCTGGTCACTGTCACCATTCATCCGTCACACACCAGATTATATTTGCAAACTGAAATCTGGTGCCCAAGCATTCCTTGTCGAAGTACAAGGAACAGGGAAAGACATGCTGCACAAGTTCAAGTTTGAGAAACTTGAAATGCTCGGACACTGGAACAAACACCAAGATGTCTGGTTCTGGTTATGGGACAACAAAAACCAGCGGGAAACACTAATCAGTCTCAACAGAATCAGGTTGCTGATCGCACAAGGCAAAGCAACCAGAGACAGTTTCGACGGAGGCAAACGCCCCTATTGGGCGTTGCCAGTAGGGGAAGTGTACGAACAATCCGATTGGTATGAATCCAGAAACAGGTACATGTGATGAGCGAAGAAACCTGGCAAGACATCGTGGAGAAGCCGCTACCGAGAACACTGGAAGAACCCGTAGCGGGCCGCACATGGATTCTGGAAAACCATCTGGACAACCAGCCGGAAACACCATTCCAAGCCCTGATGGAAGCAGCCCCACACCAGGAGTCACGCATCTCCAAACAGGAAGTGATGTCAGTGGAAACGATCCTGTCAAGGATCGTGGACCAACATCTAACGGAAGAAGAAAAAGCCGTTATCGAAACGACCCTGTACGCAGGGCACTCAATCAGAACCGCAGCAGAAATCCTGGGCATCCCTAAAAGTGTTGTTCATCGACTGAAAAACTCTGCGATGCAAATCATTGAACGTGAAATGAGGAACAATGGATACGGCAACTGAATGTTTCAATCTGAAAACATTGAACGGACTATCAAGCAGGTGGCCGGTCAAACCCGAAACTTGGAACGTGGCAGCACAAATCCTTGTTATCGAACTTTCCGTCACATTCGAAGGACAACAAGCCCCCAACATTGACGAAGTGCCACAAGAACAGTTGGAAGAACTGTTCAACCTAGGGCAACTAGACGACATCGCCAGAATGGCGATGCGTTCACTATACGAAACCGAACAAGAACGTGACTACCGGCAAGAAGTCATCGACATCCTCGTCAAGAAACAAGCCGACTACGGACCCAGAAACATTCTCCGGTTCGGAGAACCAGGACTACAAGTCCGAACCTGGGATAAAATCGCCAGGCTCGGGAACCTTAAAGAAAACAACAGGGACCCAGAAAACGAATCTGTCCGAGACACCAAAGTTGATATCGTCGGCTACACTGTGATCGCACTCATGCTCAGACTCGGATGGTTCGAACTCCCACTCCAATACTCCATGTTCAACCATGACAAATGAACAGCCCACAACAAACCCGACAAGTTCTAACGAACCTACTGGAAGTGATGCGTCAACTGAAAGTTGAAAGCATCAGCATCAAACAGTTAGAACAAATCATCGAAAGACTGAACCGATGATGAACAAAAAAGAACAACGGGAACGTGACCTGGAACGAATCAAACAATCCCAACGTCACAAACGAGACCACTCAGCCTACTTCAACCTAGTCGGAGGACCATTCCACGGTCTACGACTCAGACTCTACGCCCCGTGGGACACGTTGAAGTTTGAAAACGGGGCACGATACGAAATCAGTCAACCACTAGCCAAAAACGGAGAATGGGTTTACATCCATGACAAGGAAAGCACAGGCATCGAAGCCCCAAACACCTGACGTTGAAACCATCGAACAATGGTTGCAGTCAAAAGGCATCGGACTTTGGCCGAGCGTGTCAGCAATGATCACCGACCCGAGAGAACTCAGGCAAGCAGCACAATGGTTCCACAAGCAGATGTGTGAACTACAGGAACACATCGACCGAACCTGACCCACAAACTAAGAAACCCCCCACACCATCCGGTGTGGGGGGTTTTTGTGTTTCAAACTGAAACCAGGATCACATCCAAACACCAACAAGATCAACAATCACATGCGTCTCAGTACGCACAAACAACATGAACTTGCCGTCAGTCACCGGCACATCAATCTGATTCGCACACGGATCAGAATACCGATAGTTCAAATCAGACGTGATAGGACGAGCAGTAGCAGCAGGATAAGCAGTAATGAACCCACGACCCGCAGCATCAACAGCAGTCAAGTTCACCTTCACAGCCTTAGCACCAGCAGGAACCTGAACCTCAACAGTGCCACCCGAAGGCACCTTGCCAGCAACCCGAAGCCCGCTAGTTTCCCGAGTGTCCAACAGGCGACGCTTATCGAAAACAAGTTCTTTCACAACAATCTTCTTTCTACCAGGAAACGGATACCCCTGCCTTGGGGCAGGGCTACCGGCAGACACCCAACTGGAATGCCCGTCGATTTCAATCGGTTGCATATGCCACGCCTCATTCGACACGTTGCAATGCAAACCCCAAACGTGACTGATCGCAGAACCCTGCGGCAAAACATCATCCCAAGAAACACCGACATGAATCCCGCCATTAGGGGACCTTTTCACCAGATCGACAGCACACGCACCAATGAACCCGTCACTGTACTTCTGATTCTGATGAAACGACTTGCCCTCCGGCGCAAACCCCGGCTTGTCAGGCTGAGTCCCATCCTCACGGAAATGTCCTCCGATACCAATCTCGCCACCCTTATAAGCCAGCCAAGCCAGCAGCCGTTCCAAATACTCTGGATGGTAATGAGGGAGCAGTTCCGCACGAATCTGCTCCAAAGTACGGTACGAAGTACCGTACCTCCAAGGATACGAATCAGCCATTACCAGTCAACCTTTCCAACAAACGTCGCATAGCATCATCTTCAGCCTGGCTGCGTGCATCCATACTCCTAGCGTACATTTCGCCACGAATGTTCGACGGAGTGTTCTGACGCAACGGGACACCAGTGAACCCTAGAACGGATTGCAGACGGCGTTCCTGATACTTCTGCTGATTCGGGTCAAGACGAGAGAACCGTCCAGCCAACGGAATCATATCCTCAATCACTTTCTGTGCCCGATCAGACATCAACAACTGTCCGTTCACAACCTCAGCATCACCAGCAAGCGCCTTATCGGCAGCGAACTTGATCAGATTACTGACACCAGGGACAGCCATCCCAGTGAACGGGATTTCACCTTGAAACAATGACGGTGCCTGACGTGCAACCATCTGACCGTCAGGTCCACGCTCAAACAAATCGGTTCTCATCGGGGCGTTCGTGAACAACGAACGCCCCCGCAACAACTCCACCGGAGTTTTCACCAGCGGAGAAGTATCCGACAGCAACCTGACCGGATTGAACTCGTCACCAGTAGCAGTAATCGAAGCCAAATCTTGCCGGAACCTGAGAGACGGCAAATCAGGAGTCAAATACCATGCTGAACCGCCACCCTCACCGGCAGGAATCCTGATCGCACCAAGTTCCTCAAACCATGACGGCACAACAGTATCGTCATCCTCGGAAGCAATCTCCAAGTTCTTTTTCAAATTGAAATACGACTGGTTCAACTTCTGAGGGAACCTAGTCCACACCTGAGACTGGAGAGCCATGTTCCGAGAATAGAACGTCCAGAACGGCATCACACGCTTAGCGACACGATCAAACTCTGAAATGTCACGATAGTTGAAATGGAACATTTCGACCCTACGGATCGCCTCATTCATATCGCCGCCACGAAGAATCACATCGTAACCGTGACTGCCACGCAGCAGCGCCTCAACACCAGATGACTTCCCACGAATGTAACCAGTCGGAACGAACTCCACACTGAACGGATTCCAGGAACGCTTACCAATCAACTGGCTGCCAACCTCCTGCGGAGTCAAACCCCAACCCGTAGCAGAAGCAGACCTCAACGCTTCCTCGAAAGCCTCCAACTCTCGTTTCGAATACCCGTGCTGAGCACCCCACTTCAAAGCAGCATCCAAACCAAAATCACGGTTGCCGTTACCGGCAACCCGTGCGAACACGGTCGGCTCATGATACTGACGGAGCAGACGATTGAACCGGACAACATTTCGAGTTGAAACACCATCCAGATACATGCCGAACGCACCAGAATAAAAGTTGCGCCACACGAAACCAGGAGACGTAGTAGCCCAACCCTTCCACACGTTCATAATCTTGTCGTGACCCTCAATGAACTTGCGGAGCTTACCCCAATCCTCAGCAGACCTAGGCACAGACTGGAAAGCCTCATCGAACCATTTAGGCACAGAAATCTGTGAATCAATCATCTTGAAACCATCTTCCAACACCCTCTGCATGTGGCGCTGGAACTTAGGGTCACTCAGATTCTTCACAATCTCATTCGAAGCATCCCTGGCAGTTTGACGTGCCTTATACGCAGACATGTCATGAGCCAAAGCCTGCGATTCCATCTTCTTCACAATATCTGAAATCGGATCGGCACCAGCATCCTGCAACGACTGTTTCACAACCATCGTGCGAGCCTTCAACTCGCCAGCCAAAGCCCCATCAACACCCTGGCGTGCGACATGAACCCGATCAAAATTATCGAGAACATTATTCAGCCGCAACATCAACGTGTCCGAATCAGTGACTAGCACATCGAACGCATGTGCAGCATCAGTGTACGCATCGTTGGCCTTCAGCCACCGATCACGAGCCTGCAAAAGTTTCGTGTTAGCGCCCTGCACCTTCTGGCGAAGAACATACTGTTCCTTCGCATTCGGTGGCTTCATAGTCGGATCAGAAAGCTTATCGTACTGTTTCTGAAGTTTGCCCTGCTGCTTCGTCAGAACATCCAACTGCTTAGACAGTTCAGCCTGGTCTTTCAACAAAGCGTTACGGGCAGCCTCATTCTTCTTGCCACGCAACTTCTTGATCTGAGCCGTAGCATCATCAATCGTCTTGTTCAGATCATCAATTTCAGATTGAAACTTTTTGATCTTACGCATGATCGGTGCCTTCTTGGCACCGAGAGCCTTACGGCCACGGGACTGGGCAGCCTGAAGTTGCCCTTCCCACATTTGCAAAGCAGCCTGCTTCTGATTGACAAGATCATTAGCATCATCAATCTTGTCACTCAACGACTTCAACCTGTCGCTCTGAGCCAACAACTTTTCCTCAGTATCCAACAGGTTAGAAGCAACCCCCTTACGGGCCTTCACAACCTCAGCATTAGCAGTCTTGATCGTTGCTCGGCGGGCATCCATCCCGGCACGAATCGCATCATCCTGAGCCTTGATAGCAGACTCAAGTTCAGTGTTCAGTTTCGCAGCCTTGCTGACATTCAAATCAACCTGATCGGCAGCCTTATAGATCGAACGACGCAAATGCGCTTTCTGTGCCTGAGCCATATAAGCAGACATGAGGACACGAATGTCGTCCTCAAACAACTTGTACCCGTAATCAGGATGCCTCAAAGCAATATCGTTCAACTGCTTGATTGTCGCATACTCCAACCCGATATCAGGGATCGTTTCACCAAGGAACTCCATCCCAGGCTTCAACGTCCTCGTCTTTTGGAAAGCCTCAGCAGCATTCAAACCTGCACTAGAAAGCCGAGTATCGCCACTTAAGACGGCCCGCTTACCCTTAGAGGTAAGCAGGTGGTTCACATAGTTATCGACATAGCCGAAATCGAGGCCCATCGAAACCATTTCTTTATGGATATCATCGTAGAACCCGGACAGACGTTGCGCCAAATCGTTGTCCAGAATGCCACGCTCAATATCGTCAGCCAACTTGATGGCGTCCTCATCAGACAACTTCGGAAGTTCCTTACCGAACATCCGTTTCACATCAATCATCTTCTTATCAAGCCAACTATACGATTCGGCCTTGGCGAGCTTGATCGCAACAAGGCCACGGGCCGCATCAGCAGAACTGGAAGCACCAGTCAAAACCTCGTTCACGAAACGACGTTCAGCCTGACCGATAACATCATCACCGCCAGTAAAAATGCTGCGTGCCTTACGGGCAGCAGCAGAATTACCGTAAGCCATCTTGATGTTGCCCTTCAGGTTCTCAGCCATTTCAGCCAAAGCCCTACTGGCACGCTCACCACCAACATTCAGGCTGATATTGCCACGCCCGAACGTCAAACCGAAATCGGCTTGCAAACCAAGTTCACGCAACAACTGATCGTCAGCACCAGCAGCACGCTGCAAACCCTTACGGGTAAAAGCGCCACGGCCACGCAAACCAGCCTCACGGGCCAGGTTCTCAACACCCTCACCAACAATGTTCCGCTTCGCCGCTTCCTTCACAATCGTCTCAGCCAAACCACGCCGAGAACCAGAACGCAAAGCAGCATCCAAAGCCCTATTAGCATCAACGGCTTGACGGCCAGCACGACGCACCGCACGGGAACCCAAACCCTCAGCCTGTGCAGCAGCACGGGCGATACCAGCAGCCCGCCCAGCCTCATACGCCCTACCGCCAGCAGTCAAACCCCTGACCGTACCGCCAGTCGCATACGTCAACGGGTCAGCAGCAATATCACCAATGAAACCGATAGTTGCGCCAACCCAAGGATTCCAACCCCTTTCCTCAGTGAACGCATTCTTATCGTTCATCAAATCCCGGAAACGATAATTGTCTCGGGTTTGCTGCCACCATTCCCCGAAACTAGCATCGCCACTATCTAGCGCATCCCACGTTTCCTTGAGGCCACTGACAACAGCAGCCCTGGGCGTGTCAACGACATCAAGAATCCCACTGAAAATCTTTGATGCCGTTGAAGGCTCCGGTGCCTTGAACGCACCGTTTTCAAACTGAAAACCTGCCACAGCCTTCGAAATATCATCAGCAGAAAAACCAGGACCGTAACCAGCCATGCCAGGAACACCACCAACCCCCGGTGTGACGGGGGTTGGTCGTAGCACGTTAGCTAAATCTGCTGCACTAGTACCAAGACCACCCAAACCCACATTTACCCGTGGGAGAGGATTATATCCTTCTCGTTGAGCAGCAGCCTCACGAATCTGATCAATCAACGCCATGTTTTACAGGCTTTCTCCAGTGATAAGCTGATAGATAGCACCCAAACGGGCACGGTTATCCAGTTCCATTTGAGACGGCCGAGTTGTCTGCTTAGCCTTATCGACCTGATAGTTAGCCATACGGCCAAGCATCTGATTAGCACCAAAAGACAAAGCAGGCTTAGCCATCCCCGACCCCTGCATCGGGGTCGTCTTACCCAAAGTGCCAGTGACATTCGCCAACTGGTAAGCCCTAGAGTTAGGGTTGGCACCCTCAGCAGCAGTCATAGGGGCACGCTTACCCAACTGTTCACGATACGCACTGGTAACATCAGAAACCTCAGGACGACCAATAAGATCATACGCATTCTGAGGCTGAGCATAAGACTCAAACTGTGAACGCTTCTGCTCATAAGCAGAACGGTCACGTCGTTCCTTAGCCATATCCGTAGCAAGATTCGTGATCAACTGCTGAACAGAAGCCTCAGTTGCAGGAGCCGTATTCCCGAAAGTGTCAGTCGTCATAGGCAGATAGCCCATCAACGACTCGTCACCCTTCGCCTTCTCCCAAACAGTCTTAGCAACACCAACAGGATCTTCACCCTGAGACAACGAACCCAAAGCCTGCCGCAAGGCAGGATTCTGAGCATACGTTGAAGCCAAATCAGAAATATAACCCTCATAGTTGCCAGGATCAGTAGGAGCCTGACTGATACCCAAAAGGCTGCCAAGATCGACACCAGAGTTATACAAAGCATCCTGAACAAAGTTCAAAGCCTGCTGAGGTCGAGCGAACTGGTTATCTTGAGAACCCATATAGCCGGGACCCAAACCCAGAACACTCATAGCGTAACGCAAATCGTACTGGCCTGGAGTTTCAGTTTGAAACTCCTGAGAATCCTCAATACCATTCTTATTCAAATCGGCCATATCACAATCCTAACTGTGCCGGATCAATACCCAACTGTGCAGCCTGCATAAGCATATTCGCACGCTGCTGAGCCTGCTGGTTCTGCCAACCAAGATTCTGCATATACAACTCTGCCTCCAACTGCTTGCGGGCAGAATCCATCTGAGAAGTCTGGGCAGCACGCTGAGCAGCAATCTGATTCAACAAAGCAGCCTCATCACGAGCCATCCCTGTCTGGACATCAGCACCCAACTGCTGAGCAATCGACTGACGATCAGCCATCGACTGACCGTACAACGAACCGATATCACCCAGCGTTGAACCAGCCGCAGTAAACAAATTCTGCAACGGTGCAGCCTCCGCTTGCACCGCCCCAGCATCAGCCGCAGACAAAATCTGATTCATCTGACCAACATCAGAAGCCTGAGCCGCAGCATTCTCAGCAGCCAACTGCTGCAAAGCCGCCTGGCGTGCAGCAACCGCATCACTGATCTGCTGCCCAGCCTGAGCAATCCTGGGCTGCAAAGCCCCAGCGATGTCCTGCAAACGTGCCGTACCAGCCTGACCGGCAGCCGTCACATCGGCTGCCGTTTTATCCCAACGCTGATTGATTGAAGCCGGATCATACATCCCCATAAGGATGTCACCGTAACCCTGATACGGGTTCACCTGATTCGACATCGAAGAAGCCAGTTCTCGCATCGCTGAAACCATCGCAGGACTAGCACCAGGGTAACCACTGGGACCGTCAGCGCCAGTAGACCCGATTTCTGGTGCGCTTCGAATAGCAGCAAGAATCTCAGCAGACGAATAACCAGAATTGGCCATATCGGCAGCAATGTTCGGGTCCAAACCAGACAGTTCGCCAGTCAACTGAGAATAGTAGCGTCGATAAGCATCCTGTTGAGGACTATAAGTAGTGCTGCCAGCAGCAGGACGAGGGATGTCTGCCATAGCAGTAGGGTCGGCAGCAGTAGGACGATAATACTGAGTCCTACCAGAAGTCTCACCAGAACTCTGAGGCTGAGAATAAGTGATAGGCGTATACGACGGACTACCAGCAGCAAGATTACGATAATAATCCGTCACCCGACTCTGCTGTGAAGGCACAACAGGAGTAGGAACCTGCCCAGGCACAAAAGGATAATTATTATCAGCCATCAGAAAGTCCCCCTCAAAGCACCATACGGGTCATACCCGGCAGCCCTAGCCTGCTGCATCTGCTCATACAACGACAACATCGCATTCTGATACTGAGCGTCACGCAAAGCCTGCTGCTGCTCCAACGCAGACTGCTCAGTAGCATAATCCTGCCGAAACCGGTCAGTTTGCCGCTGAAAATTCTGAGCCTCCTGGGTTTGCGCTCCACGGCGCAAACCGGAATGATACAAACCACGCCGATTATACGAACGACCAATGTTCGGGAACTGTTCCTTGAACATACGGTTCGCATCAGACATGCCACGCCGGAAACGTTCCTGCCCCAAGAAACGCCCGTAATTTTGCATCACATCCTGAATGCCCTTATCAGTCGTCAACTGATTCGTTTGCATCCCGTAATCATATGAAGGAGTGCTATAAGCCATCACATCAACCTTTCAAAATGAAATCAGACCGTAGAAAAACTAAACGATCCAGCAATCTCACTGTTGCTATCAACACCATAAATTTGTGCCACACCAGTAGAAGAAATGTTCATACGAGCACCCTTACCGGCAGTCACATCAGCAGAAGCAATCGGAACAACAATCATCGTCGGAGGACGATAAGTGGAAGGCATCGTGAACACCGTCGTCCCCACGGTGTAAGTACCGTTCTCCAAAACAAACTGGACTTCCACCGTCGTCCCAATCTTCCTATAACGCAAACTTTGACGACCAGAAACAGTCGTCCAACCATTAGTAGGAGTCAAACTCAGCCACGAACCCTCAAGGTTCGTCATGGCAGCAACAGCCGTGCTAGCACCAGTACCACCGTTACTAATAGCCAAATCTGTCCCAGACCAATCATCATTATTGATCGTGGACTGAACCGCCAAATCACCCAAACCAAGATTCGAACGTGCGCCAGCAGCATCACTAGCACCAGTGCCACCATCAGCAACGGCAACATCAGTACCCCCAGCATAATACAACGTACTCGTGTCAGTAATCCCATGCACATTCGTCGTATCAGACGAATGAGCAGACACATCAGCATCAATAGCCGCATCAACATACGTCTTATTAGCCGCATCAGTCCCAACAGTAGGAGATGTGACATTCACAATCTTGTTCGACCCGGCATCAAAAGCCGAAGTCATAGCCTTCGACCCATCCCGATGAATAACACTGTTGTTCGCAAAATCAACAACATCAGAAAAGTTTGTGTTCACCTCGGTAGCATCAGCCGCCGTACCATTCACAAACGTATTCGAAACACTAGCAGTAGCCATCATGAACCTTTCAAATTGAAATCAACGCAACTGCTTACGCCGGAACGGCAAAGCAATCGAATCAACCCACCAACGACCAGGATTATCCTCAGAACTAAAACGGAACTGAACCGCATAACTAGAACCAGCAGAAGGCTGCCGAGCAAAGAAATAAGTATCATCAAAATCTGCTGCCCACGGATCACCCCAATCCATAGTTCCCCACAACGAATCTTCGTCAGTCACAATAGGGATCGTAGACGACTTACGAACATTGTTCTCATAGAAATCATGGAACACATCCATGTCCAACGTCGTAGAAGTCTCAGCAGCCGCAGTAACCCGAGGCCGCTGCCACCGCTTCTTCGAAGCAGTCTCACCACCAGTAATCCAAGAAGTCCTGTAATAGCCGTCAATACGAGTAACAACATCATCAACGCCATCGTTGATGATGTCAACCGAATACTCACGGTCATACCGATACAAATTGTTATCAGACAAATGAACACTGTAAAGCGAATGCTCAGCAGACATAGATTCCCAATGCCACATGTCAGTGATCTGCTTGTCGTACCGAGTCAAAGACCGGCTCGACGGATCGTAAACGAACAGCCACCAGTCAACATCCTCAGCAGGACCAGCAACAAGAGACATGAACAAACGTCCATCAGCCCACACAACACGATGACTGCCAGAATGAGCAATTTTCCCTGACTCAACCCACCAACGCAAATTGTTCGTCAACGGCACAACCCCAGAACCGTTGTACGCCATGATCTGACCGTCACCAGAAATCCAATACGCAACACCACTATTGTACGCAACATTCCGGCAACAATTGATCCCAGAAGCCCCAGTCAAACGCTCAACAAAGAAATCGTCCCGAGAATAACCGTAAACCACATGCACCGAACGTGCCTTGAACACCAGCAACTGATCCTTGAACGGCACCAAAGCCGTCACAGGATCACCATCATCACCAGGATCAACATCAAAATAGTCGTCAGTAGCCCAATCCTCAGGCTGCTGCAAATGCGAAAACCGGACACGATGCGGATACCTCACACCAGACTCAACAGTGTCAGCAACCCACAAATAGCCGTTATGGTTCGCAACCATCCGAGCCTTCGGCATATCGCCACCATCAGGCAACGTGTAATCATCATTGAACGTTGACCCCAACGTGGTCAACGTTGACCCATCCCAAGACTGCGAAATGATCGACCCAGACGAACGACCGTTCGTAATATAAACTTTCGAATTGAAACTCGTAGCCCGAATCACATCCGAAGTATCAGACAAATCCTCAGTCGTATCCGTCAAAGTGGAACCATCCCACTCCAACAAACTCCCATCAGTAGCCGCCAGCAACATCACATCATTAGCGAAATACGACGGACAAAGAAACGTTGCACCCTGAAGCAACGAATCATACGCCTGAGATTGAAACCCGCCACGCAACACAAAACCGCCACGCAACCCGAAATCAACATTCAAACAATCAGGTGTCTCATTCTCATTCAAGTTCTGCTGCTGAGAAGTCAGGTTCAACCCGCCCGAGAAATCTCGCATATAGATAACACCATTAGGAGTAGCCATCAGACCCCCTCAGTGTTACGACGCAACCAGCGAGAATACGACATCGGGTAACGATTCTTTTTCGACCCACCAAAAATCTTCGGTGAATGCGAATCCTGCTTCATCGAAGAAGCAATGAACCGGTTCACACCCTGCTCATACTGGGCCATATACAACTGGGACATACTGATGTCCTCCTGTGCCCGATAATACATGCCGAGCATATACCAGCAGATCACTTCATCGAACTCACGAGGCAAATCAGGCTCATCAGAACCAGAAGGCCAACTGGTGAACGACCGGTACCCGTAAACAGTGTATTCCACTCCCGCAGTAGCGGGGGTGGGGAACAGATAGACAGCATCACCCTTCACCGTATACCAAGATGCTTCCCGAGTCGAATAATCGACATCGGGACCATCCAACATTTCCAGATACACAGACCAAGGAATGTAAACCAGATTCTCAGAAGGCCCAGTGATACTCGTTACATACTCAACGTTCTTAGTGGAAAACGCAGACCCACTCAAAGCATAAGCAGCCACACCAGAAGAAACCGTCAAAGTGTCCGACACATGATTATCAACCCACTCAGGAACACGCCGCCGAATATCATTGTAGGCGGCACGGGCATAAACTTCCAGGTTCGAATCCGGCGCATCAACAGCATCCGTATCAGCGTGCCTGCGAACAAACGTGATCATTTGAGAAAGATTCAATTTGAAACCCCCACCTTAGATTTCACAAATAAGAGCACCAGAGAAACCGTTCGTATCTTTACGAGACGACACACCCCAAGTAGTCGTCCCACCAGACAACTGATACCCCAACGTATACACCGTCACACCACTCGGCAAATACCCAGTCCAAGCAACATGCAAATAGTCACGACCCGAACCGGTAGCAATATATGACGAAGTTGCCAAACGATCAGTTGAGTTTGACGCAGGATTAGAGTTCTTCGCCAACGAAAGTTGCCGCAAATAGTTGGTTGACGAACTATCAGTCAGCACCGTGCAGCTAAAAGACCAAATGCCTGCCGTGTTCGTAGTGATATAAGTCCCATTAGAACCATGCAGACCGGAACCATCATACGTTTCCGTATCCCACGTCAACGGAGTTGACGTATTGTGCGCCAAACTCCACGTTCCGTTATCATGCAACTCGAAATACGGGTGATTAGTCTTAACATTACCGGTGACATCAACACCAGTTGATGTCGTCGTCAACTTCTCGTTGCCGCCATAAAACAAACCGACTTCAGCGCCAAGCGTACCCTCAACAGCCCACCCATTATTCACGTCATCATAGATACCCCAACGTGCCGGGGTATCGTCATTCGACATGAACACAACTTTTTCATCAATGCTATAACCATCCCAGGTCATACCACCAGACACATTGATAGTGCCATAAGGATTTGAGGCACCCTCAACCGAAGCAATCGTTCGACCAGAAGCACCCAAAACAATGTTGCCACCAGCAACAACATCACCAGTAGTAGCAGTAATATCCCCACCACTACTAGTAATATTACCAGTGCCATCAATCGGGCCATTTACATCAATGCCACCGGAAACCAACCCTGAAACAGTCAAAACATCCCCGGAGCCTGCCGTGAAACCGCCAGTAACATCCAGGTTGCCAGTGATCGTCCCGCCAGTCAACTTCAAGTAGCGGGCATCACCACGGGTATCATTATGATATTGCGTATGATCGTCATCAGCCAAACCGGTTAGCAAACCATGATCGGTGGCACCATCCGCACCATCCGCACCCGCAGGACCCTGGGGTCCCTGCGGACCGGTATCACCCTGCGGCCCCTGGGGGCCAGTAGGACCCGTATCGCCCTGTGGACCCTGTGGACCGGTTGGGCCAGTAGACCCTTGAGGACCCTGCGGACCAGTTGCTCCTGTATCACCCTGCGGTCCCTGCGGACCTGTAGCGCCAGTGTCACCCTGCGGACCCTGAGGTCCCTGAGGTCCAGTATCGCCTACAGCACCTTGAGGACCAACTGCGCCCTGAGGACCAACTGCACCTTGAGGACCAGTAGCCCCGGTATCTCCCTGCGGGCCTTGAGGCCCAGCAGGACCAATATCGCCTTGTGGCCCTTGCGGGCCAGTAGCACCAGTATCTCCTTGTGGCCCTTGCGGGCCGGTGGGTCCAGTGTCCCCCTGAGGACCCGCAGGACCTTGCGGTCCCTGCGGACCAGTATCACCATCTAAACCATCCGCACCCGCAGGACCCTGAGGTCCCTGCGGGCCGGTAGCACCAACATCACCTTGCGGGCCTTGCGGCCCCGTAGTACCTTGCGGACCCTGTGCGCCTTGCGGACCAGTCAAACCTTGCGGACCAGTATCACCTTGAGGACCTTGTGGGCCAGTCGGGCCGGTATCACCCTGTGGGCCTTGAGGTCCCGTAGGACCAGTGGCTCCCTGCGGTCCAGTCGGACCAACATCACCCTGCGGGCCAGTAAGCCCCTGTGGGCCAGTATCGCCCTGAGGACCAGTTGGTCCAGTCGGCCCAGTGTCGCCCTGGGGACCCTGGGGACCAGTCGGCCCAGTGTCACCTTGTGGCCCTTGCGGGCCGGTATCCCCAACCGCACCTTGAGGACCCGTATCACCCTGAGGACCCTGCGGTCCTTGAGGACCGGTATCACCCGTCAATCCCTGTGGACCAGTCGGGCCAGTCGCACCCTGTGGACCAGTATCCCCTTGTGGACCCTGCGGGCCAACAGCGCCCTGGGGTCCTTGTGCGCCCTGAGGGCCGGTATCTCCCTGAGGTCCGGTAGGACCTTGAGGACCGGTATCACCAGTAGCACCTTGCGGTCCGACAGCACCCTGGGGACCAGTAGCACCAGTAGCACCCTGGGGACCCTGCGGGCCTTGCGGCCCCTGGGGTCCCTGCGGACCCTCAGGTGGAAGTCCAGTCTCCCAAAGACCTGATGTGTCGTTCCAAATCAGAACTTCACCATCAGCCAAACCAGTCAGATCAACATTCTCAAGATCGCCCACACCATGAGAAAACGTTGGACGGACAAACAGGACACCATTATTAGCATGAGAATGAATAACGGCAGCAACAAGAACCTTGTTGTAGCCGTTACCAGGCTCAGTAGTAGTCAACCCGCCAGCAACCGACTCGCTAGCCCACAACAAATCGCCATCAGACCAGCCCGAAGTGTCCAAACCCCGAACCTTGCCGAAAGCAGTCACATAACCGTCAGCACCATTCAAAATGTCATGAGTAGCCACACCCATCACATAAGTAGACGGATAAGTCCCATCAGCAAGAAACGGGGCGGCCAAAAGCCGCCCCGATGAACCCAAAGAACCAGCAAACATGACAACAGTACCATCAGTGATAGTGCTGCCAGTCTGATTCTTCACATAAAACAACAGTTCCTGACCGACCTGCAAAACAGCAGCAGCCCCAGCCATCCCAACATTGACAGTACCCTCATCCTCATTCCACGCCAACTGACCCTCAGCAACAGGATCAACACCAGCCGTGGTTTCAAACTGAAAACTGTCAGCAGTAACCTCAGAACCATCAACCAGCAGATCGCCAGTCAACGTCCCACCAGTCAACTGCAAATATCGTGCATCGCCCCGAGTATTATTATGGTACTGAGGATGATCATCGTCAGCCAACCCAGTCAGCCCACCATGATCACCCCCAGAACCAGCAATAGCATCATCAATACGCTCACCCAAACTGTCCTTCAACGACATCAACGCCCTACGGACGTTAGGGTCAAGAGAACGATAGTTAGGGATATTAGTCATCTGAACCTATCAGTGATCAGGCGTCAAGCCAAGCCTGAGCGGAACGGCCAACCCAGTTCCACACAGCAACCAGACCAGCAATGCCAGCAGCCTTGAAAAACGACACATCAAAAACAGCCGCAGTCAAAGGCGCAGCAGTAGCACCAGCAACAAACGTGATCACAGCACGATCAAAAGCATCACGGTAACTCATATCAAACCCCATGTTTCTCATCATGTTCAAGATGCCACTCAATATGCTTATCGAGCCGACCATCAATCTTGTCAACCTTAGAATCAATCGACCGAAGCAAACCAGCATTCGCCTCATGATCCCGATTGTTACGGCGATGCATACGTTCCAGCAACGTCACAATAACCCCACTCGGTGCAAGCACAGCCAAAAGCACCCCCTGCCAAACCTGCATGACTTACCCGGCCTTAACAGACTGCTTCTTCGGGCGACCACGCTTCTTAGGCGCAGGCACAACAGGTTCCTCCACAACCGAAACACTTTCACGCTCAGAACCCCAAAAAACGTATTCCTCAGCATCGTCAACAAACGACTCAAAAGAATGACGTTCAGGAGCATCCTGAACCTCATAATCCCCAATCGGAACCGTGCCAGCATAAACACGATTCACCATGTCAGGATTACGCCACATTTCAACAGGAACCCTGTCAATACCACTCATCGCAACCTCAAAAGATTTCAAACTGAAAAACCGGGGCACCGAAAGCGGTGCCCCGGTTCAACAGCACCACCAGCAATATAATCTGATGGCTAAATGGATCAGGCAGGAGCCGTAACTCCAGACAGCTTACCAATCGAACGACGAGAATCAGTCGCAAACGTGCCGTAGCACAGAATCAGACCATACTCGGCATCCTTATCGTAAGGCTGCACGAAACCGTTGAACTTCATCCACTTCGAATCAAGCACCGACAGCTTCACATGGTTGCTGTTCAGGAAGTACCACTCGCCAGACGGGCAGTAATCCGACCAGACAACAACGCCACCCTTATGGAGCAGGTTATCGAAACCAGCCTTCGCAGTGCTCGCATCAGTGAACCGCTGCTGAGCCTGAAGCAGTTCCTCATAACCCTCATACAGAGCCTGAGTCGTCACCTCAAAGTCGCACTTGTCAGTACCATACGACACCGAGTTGTACTTGTTCGACAGAACAGGAAGGGTGAGGGCACCAACCGAAGTGGCGACCGAAGCCTGCCACCAAGTATCAGCCGTACCATCAATCCCACCAACATCAGTGGACGAGTTATTCGTCCACAGCTTCAGACCAGCCCACTCCTTAGCCGAAGGCGTGTAAGTCGTCTGCCCGTTGTCGGTACCAGCACCATCAGCCAGGAAGAACATTTCCTCAAAGACCTCGGCAGCCGTGGTCTCAGCGTTCATCGTCTTAGCCTTCAGCAGATTGATGACAGCCTTATCACCGCTGTTCTTCGCCTGCTCCAGACCGCTGATCGGAACATAAATAGCCGACTGCTTCCAGTCGTACTCGGCAGTGTCGATGATTTCATCGACCGCCGGGGTAAGCGTATCGTAACCAGAGTAGTTCTGGAACGTGCTGTTACGGGCACCCATAACCGGATGCACCGCATTACGTCCACCCTGAGCGTCAAGCTTCGCACGCCGCTTCAGGAAGTCCAGAACAGCAGTACGAGCAAAAATGTTGTCAGTGGCCTTCCCCGAAGTGAAGTAACGCTCCAGAGTAGTACCAATAATGTTATCCATAGCCATAGCAATCTCCCAAAAGTTTCAAATTGAAAACCTGATCAGCCGCCGCTAGAAGCGGCGATCTGCTCAAACAGTTCACCAATGTCATTGAAGTCATCTACCGGAATATCAGAAGCCCGGAACGAACCCTTAGAGGAAGCGGAAGCAGTACGCTTACGCTGAGCACGCTTAGCCTCATCAGCCTCACGTTGCTTAGCAGCAGCCTCAGCAGCAGCACGACCAGCCTGATCATTCTGCTTCTGCATCTGAACATTACGCTGCCCAGACAAATACCAGTGAGCATCAATCAGAGACATGTTCTTAGCAGCCGCAACCTTCAGCGTTTCGACAGCATCAAAACTTTCCCCGAACTGATTACGCAACGAGTCAACCTCGGCACGAACCTCAGCCTTGATACGCTCAGTTTCCAAATCCGCAAGACGCCGCTCCAACTGAGCGGCAGCCTGCTGAGCCTGCATAGCCTGCTCAGCCCACGGACGAATATCCTCATCAAGTTCATCCAGACTAAACCGCTTATCTTGCTGACCCGCACCAGCCTGCTGATCAAGCAAACCATACGCATTAGCAAAAGCTTCCAACGTGCCCATAGGGTCACGTTCGAACGCAGTCTGAACATCCTGCGCCCATTGAGCAGCCTTGCGAACCTCGGCTACCTCCTGGGTTTTACGGGTGTAATCCTGATTACGCATGTACCCGTCACGCAATTCACGCAACGTGACCACACCATCTTCACCCGCAACCTTGAAAGGAACCTGCCGGTCAGCATATTCCTCCCAATTCCACGAAACATCACCGGCTCCATCATCGAAGTTATCGGTTTCTTCGTAATCGCCTAGATCATCAACATCATCAGTGGACTCCAGAACATCTGGTTCATCCACCTGGACATCATCGTAATCGCCAGCGTCATCCTCAAAATCGGCAGAACCATTATCTGCCGACTCATACTCACTGGAAACAGCAGCGAAAACCTCGTCCAAATCAGTATCAGGCATATCATTTCTCCATTTTGGGAGAGTCCTATAAGATTGCTCTCCTATAATAAACAAAAACCGTCCCAAAAAAGGGACGGTTTCTGTACCAGAATGGTATAGTGGGCAGTTTTACCACATACCCAGGTGGCCCAAATCAGGTAGCGAGGCCGCTGTGCCAGCCCGTTGCGCTGGTCCGAGTCACGATCAGAGTGTCACCAGCAGCAGCAGTGGCAGCAGTGCCGGTGATCGTGTCAGAACCAGTCTTGGCAACAGTGACAGCACCAGCGCCAACCTGAACAATGAAGAACACCGTACCGATACCGTAATCGACATCAGTCGATTCCGGCAGAGTCAGCGTGGTAGCCGAACTATGCGAAACGGTGATCACAGTGAACGGCGAAACATTGTTCGCCAGAGTGTTCGAAGCGCCACTGTACGACAGCAGACGGTTCGAACCAAGGTTAGTAACATTAGCCATAGTCATTCTCCCCTAGAGGTTTCATTTTGAAAGCGCAGCAAACCCGACCTCCCAGCGTCCTGTTCGGTACTAAGACCTGCCACTTCCACCCGAAGGCAGCATTTACATTCCAGGCATCGGACCTGGAACACCTTGCGGTGGCATACCGCCACCGCCCATCATTTGAGCAAGCATTTCAGGAGGGATGCCCGCCATTTCTGGCGGCATCCCCGGAGGCATCTCCGGAGGCATACCTTCAGGTGGCATACCCGGAGGTGCTGCTTCCGGCATCGGAGGCTGCGGACCCGGACCCATCATTTGATCCGCATTCTTGATGCCAAACCCGAAACGCAACACATGCTCAATAATCTTCTGATCGTTCAACAGCCCCGAACCCAACATCGGAGACAACACATCCATCAACTGCAACGCAGACTGACGACGGAACGACTCATTATGAGGTTGAGAAGAACCAGCCTCAACCTCAAACACAAAATCGCCCTGCAACACAGTGCGATCATAACGCACCCAACTAACAACCTTATTCTCGTCAATCACCCGAGCAACATCCTCAGTGTCCATAAACACCTGAGAAAGTTTGATCATACGCTCAGCGACCCGGCCCATAGCCTGCTCAATCTTATACAACTTGTCCGAAGAACGAGCATTAGCAGCATCCTGAATCAAACCGGCTTCCGTGGCAGTACGGCGAATATTCGCCGCCTGCCCACGGGAATACTCAGTGACACCAGAAATCATGTTGATGTCGTTCAGAATCATATCCGACTGGGTATACCACTCAGGATGCAACGCAGTCGGCTGAACCGACTGCAACACATCCCCAAACGGACGATCCTCCAACACATCAATCAGGACATCATCGTCACCAGACTCAAGAGCCTGCATACCTTCCGGGCCGATAGCCGCAGAACGCACCATATGAATCCGCTTACCATGCTTACGATCATTGATCATAGCGGTACGGGTCATAGCCAACTCTAGCTGCAAACCATAAATGGTTTCCAAATCACCAATCGGATAAAACCGTTCAGGGACCTCATAGTTCGGCATGAACACAAACGGATGCACACCAGGGAACGGAGACTGAGAAGGCTTCTGCAAAAATTCTTCGCACCCATCAGCGAAAACACAAACAGTTTCGTTGATCAAATCATAATACTCGTAGACAACAACGAAACCAGCATCCTTAGAACGATGCGAATCATCAACCTTCACATCATCCCGAGCATCCGACAACACCGTAGCCTTCAACTTGCGTCGAGCCGAAGGCTGCCAATCCTCATTTTCACGGGCAACCTGAATAGGCACAAACGAACGCTGAGCAATCCAACGCAAATCCTGCATACGCAAAGCATCAGGATCAACAACCATATCGAACGGGCTGATACGACGCACCAAAGGTGCGTCTTTCACCGTTTCCTCAACAGTACGAGGAACAGATTCAATAACCTCATCCATTGTCGGAAGATCATCTTCCAACACACCAGACTGAGCCAACTGCTGCTGCATCATCACCTGTTCACGAACAGCGTCCTGCCATTCGTCAACAGACAACTCACGGTCAGCCATCTTAGTTTCCCAAGTGATCTTCACCCAGCCGTGACCAAGAATAACGAAATCCTTAGCGGCAGCACGGATTTCGTCCTGGACATCAAACTCACGCCAATGATGATTCACCACCGCTTCAACAACAGCAGCAGTTTCACGATCCTTCGGATTCTTAGCAGTAACATTCACCTTCGGAATGTTCACAGCAATCGACGGAACAATCACGTTCACAGTCGAAAACGCCATATTCGGCACAACAATATCCTCATATGAACCAAGTTCATCCCAAGGATACTTGTTGCTATAAATCTTGATCAGGTTAGACCACTTGTCATCCCACTCAGAATCCTTACGGAGACGCAAAGAGTTCTGCACGTTCGCCCGATGACGACCAAGTTTCTTCTTAGCGTTATCACGACCATAGCCATCACCAGACGACTCCTGGTCAATGAACGCATCATAATTACTTGGCATCAGACTTCACCTGTTCCGACTTATTTAGATGATCAGACAAACGTTGCATCGAACCACTAGTGGTTCCCGTCCCAGTGGTATGCCAAGCCGGGATAGCCTCATGGCCCTGCTCGGCAGCCTCAGCGACCTGACGGCGCTGATAATCACGAATCGTGTCATGACGCCAAGCATCATCACCCTGACCGGTTTTGATCGGATTCGTGAAACTAATAGTTGAAACCCGGCACTTGAAACAAGTGCCCGGGTCCCGTCCAGACAAATCAAACTTCCCGATAGGAAGTTCACGACCACAGTTGTCACATTCGATGTAATGAACGCTCATCATAAACTTTCAAATTGAAAACTGGTAGAGAACCCGACGGTCCGAAGGCCACCACCCGGCTTCCCCCGACAAAAAAGATGCCTTGGACCGCCAGATTCTCTATAAACAGCAAAAAGTGTCCCGATGCTAGATCATCGGGCCGACACGACGTTTCCGTGACGGCCCAGTCAACTTCTTAGCCCACCAATCAATACTGCCAGGAACATCCTTCGGGATAACCGACCCAATATTGTTCATCACAGCATACTTTCGTGCCTCAATCGTAATAGCCAAAGCCATCACACAGTCATCATGAGGTGAACCATGCAACTTGATGCGTTCACCCCTCTGATCACGCACAAACGTTTTCAACTCCGCAACAGTCGGCTCATGCGGCACATTATGGACACGCAACCACTGAGACAACTGGTTGATCACATCAACCTTATTCCCATGCGTAGTCAACCAGCCAATCGTCTCAGTAGGAGACTCAATCGTTTTCAGTTTCGTACGCCGACGATAAATCCGACTGTACTTCAACCGTCGAAGCGTATCGACGGTTGTACGACCGTGGTTGTTCACCTCCGGGCACACCAAAGCATAATTGTACATGTACCCCAAAGCCGCAATAATCTCACCAAAATAATCTGGTTCAGGCTTCCCACGGAACACAGCCACAATATCCCCAGATTTCGCTTCCATCACATACGCAACAGACCAGTCACCATGATCCAAACCCTGAGCAACGTCAGCCCCAATCACATACGTCTCAGACCGTTTCGGTTTCTCAAAGACCACCAAAGGCCCATTATCTGATGCCTCCGTAAGTTCAAACCTATTCCCACCCTGAGAAGAAATCTGAATGAAATACCGACCAATCCCTTCCTTGAGAGACATCTCTCGCAAACGTTCCAAATCGAAATACGGATTACCTGAACCAATGAACGCTTCCTCCGGCGAACACGGATACTCCTGATGGAGCTGCCACAGCTCCATATTCGCCTTCTTGTCCTCATACCATTTAGCGTCACGACCCGGCACCGCCGACCACGGATGAAACACCGGCACGAAACTATTGCTACTGGTTGTCGCCCCCACCCACAACCTGTGGAAAAACGTGCCCTCGCCCTTCGCTGTTGAAAGCCCAACACACCGCCCACCAACATCCGTCACAGGCTCAATAGCAGCCCACGCTTCTTCCTCATTCTGAAACGACGCCCACTCGTCCACAATCACCAGAAACGCAGTCTCACCACGAATCGGATCAGAAGCAGTCGGAGACGACTCAATAAACGAATCATTATCGAACGACATCCTAAGATTCGTTCGATCCAACACATGCGAAGAACGCTGACGAACCCACTCAGGCATCGACTTATACGCAAACTTCACCTTATTCAACAAACTGATACTGTCCTTCTCACGGCGAGACAACATATAAATCTGCCGATCAGAACCACCCAAAGCCACCCACAACGCAAAAGCAGCAGCCAACGTAGAAAACCCGATCTGACGGGCCTTCAACGTAATCGTATACCGATTCTGAATCCAAGCCCGAATCGTATCCAACTGCGCCTCACGCAACTCAAACGGCACCCTGGAACCAGGCACCTTGATACGGATCGCCTGCAAACAAAACAACCGGAAACCCTCAACCAGCCTATCGCATTCCTCATCAGGAATGCGGTTACGGGCATCCAACACAGCCTCAGCAGGAAACCAAGACCTGAACTGGATTTCATTCTGCAACTTCTGCTCAGTGATACCCTCAGAAGCACTAACAGTCTTACGAACCTTCATTGACAAACTTCTCTCTCCACTCCAAAGCATAATGCAAGCAATGTTGACAACTTGCCAATCCAGTCTCAGGACAAGGCTGCACAAACCTTCCAGAATACGACCAAGCCATAGAATCAGCAGAAGTCAAAAAATCGCCGTACAGCGACAAACCATCACCCTTCACACCAAAACCATGCAACTTCAACGGCTGCAATTCTTTCACAATCTCCAAAACACTTTTAGTTGACTGCCTGCGGCACACTGACCCTAAACCAACAGTTTCAAACTGAAACAAATCAACACCAGAATCAGCGTACATGTCTACCATCGACACATAATCCTGCAATTCCCATCCCTGAAGGATGGGAATGAACGGCAAATCAGGAGCCATCTCAGTCAATAACAAAAAGTTGTCAACCGTCAAACGCTGATGTTCCTCAACTGACTTACCAGTAAACTTCCTTATCGTCGGCTCACACATCCAATCCTGGATAGCACACCAATCCATACTACCAATCTGATCCTGATACTTATAGATAGCCTCAACATAGTCCTCTGGACTAATAGTCCACTCACCAAACTGAGACAACTCACTAAACCCACCAGAATCTAAGCACCATCGAGAAGCCGCCCGCCTCCACGACTTCTGCCTTCTCAAAACACGATGGGACATAAACATCGGGATATTCTCAACCGTCCACAAAAAACGACATCTATCAACACCCAAATAAAAAATCATTCAACAGAACCCTCATCGTCAGCTTCCTTCAACGGATCACCGTTATTCCCAGCCAACTCATTATACATCTCCCAAACCTCATCATCAGACAACATCTCCAAATCAATGTCCGACAACTCAGTCACCTGCAACAACTCAGGCTCAGGATTCTTCCACATCTGCTTCACACCAACAGCAGCCAAATACTCCCGTGCAGCCTCCAAACGATACTTCGTCGTCTGCACCTCATCAGTAGCCACCTCATGCAAAAAATCAATGATCTGACCAACCCGACCAGGATCACCAGCACGCTGCAACACCATCCACCGAGACGCCAACACAATCTTCGGATTCTGATCCCAACGCCACAACGTATACTCAGAAACACCCAACTGCTTAGCCAACTCAGTCCTCGTACGAGGCTGGCGGTACGCCTCAGGCGTAGCCAGCCACGCAGCATACGAAACCTGCCGATCATTCAAATCACGCTTAGCACGCTGCAAAGACGCCTTAGACGGACGACCATTCTTCAACTTCAAAGAAGTCTCAGACTTAGAATACACATCCACCAACACGCCAGGCTTCTTCCTGCCAGGTTCACCCACAACAAACACCTTTCATCTCACCAAACAACAAAAAACGTCCCAGACACGGACACCCCCGAACGAAGTGAGGGACCAACCTTTCAAACAGAAAAACAAAAACGGACAACACCCCAAGTGTTGTCCGAAACCACAAACTAACTAACTAGTTGAACAACCACACCCACAAGGTGTGGTTGTTCGCTAACTAACCAACCAACCAACTAACCAGTGAACGAATCACCTCGGAGGGTGATTCGTTCAACCAGTATACTAGTAACAAAACACGTCCCCCCACAAAAACACCCCCTCACCAGGCACAACCACACACAGTCACCAAAAAACCACACACAGTCAACCAAAAAGTTACACAAAAATTACAGAAACCACACAAACAACCCCCACACACACCCAAAAACACAACACCACAAAACCCACAGATGTACCGAACCCAACCAACCTTATTATAGGACCTGGGGGTACCCCACCCACTATACCCCGGTGCAGGTCAGGGTGGGTTTCCTTGCGGACGCAAACGTTTCAGGGTGCAACCTTTTCAATCTGAAACTAGTGGGATCATTCGTTCCAGTCCCGCCCTAGTTTCGGAACAAGTGTTCCGGCAGTGCGACGACCGGTCCGGCAACGGTTCGGGCCGGTCCGGTGGTGGTGGTGGTGGTGGGCCGTTTCGACTCCCCAACATTGGGGGGCGCTACGGCTTGAACTTGATCTAGACTTGACTTTAGATGGTAGTTGTCTTGATTTTGGGTCCCTAGCTTGTCTCTTGTCGCCGGGTGGTCCGGTGGCACCCGGCCAGTCCGGCCGGTTTCAATCTGAAAGGTTCCTACAATGCGCAAGTCCGATATCCCCATGTTCGATCTCCACACCGATGCCGACGCTGACAAGGCGTCGGGCATGATCGCCCGTCACCAAGCCGTCACCCGTGACCGGCAGAATGCCGCCAACTACGCCACGACGGCCGTCGTGGCCTACCGGGACCGGCGTGCCGACCAGGACGAGACCGTCGACGCCATGTCCGGCAAGGACCTGGCCGAAATCCTGGGGACCACCGGCGGTGTCATCACGAAGTTGCGCACGGTTGCCGGTGTCCTGGGTGCGATCGCCACCGGTGTCGACACTGAGCAGACTCGCCGGGTGGTCCGCTATGCCGACCTGGCCGGGTTCACCGGTCTCGTGACCGTGGCCACCGGTCTACTCGGCGCCGATGGCGACGACCGTGCCCGTTCCATCGTGGGACTCGTCGATGCGTTCGGCGCCCCGTCGGCACTGTACGCCATTGCCACCGGTAGCAAGGTCCACCCGTCGGACGACCAGGACGACCAGGACGACCAGGGCGACCAGGACGACCAGGACGACCAGGACGCCACTCCGTGGCAGGACCGGCTCACGGCCATGCTGGGCCAGTGCCGCCTTGAAGGTGCCACCGATGACGACATCGCCGGGGTGGTGCGTACGTTCCTGGCCGGGTGACCACCCGGCGCCATCGGCCCATCATGGGCCGATGGCGCCCTAGGGTGCATCGCCTCCGGGTGGTGGGTCCTAGGGTGCTATCGGCACCCGGTCGGGTTTCAATCTGAAATCCGGTCCCGTTTCAATCTGAAAGGTTCGTGATTATGGCTAAGCGAGTAACGTACACTGTCCGGGTTCCGGTCATCCGTACGTATCCCACCGGGGCCATGCGTGGCACTGGCATGGTTGTCCTGGAGATTGTCGAGGATGCCACCCTGGTCGGGGCTATGCGGGCGATTGACCAGGCAGTGGAACGGTGTGATTGGTACCAGGACAAGGCGCCGACCATCTCCCCGGACCCGACCGAAATGGGGTGGCCGGTCAAGTGACCGGGGTGCCCATCGGGTTTCAATCTGAAACCCGATGGCAGCCTAGGGCGCATCGGCTCCGGTTGGTGCGTTCTAGGGTGTCATGGTGGCACTGTCCGGTTTCAATCTGAAACCGGTTTCAAACTGAAAGGGTAGTTGTAATGGCTAAGAATCTGGTCGAGAACGTGGCGGTCATGACCGAGGATGTCACGGCGAACACGCTGGTCGATTATTTCGACAATGGCACGTCCCTGGTTCTGGTGGTGCATGGGTTCGTGACGCCGTTGGTCGGGGCGACCAGGGGTCCGGGTGGTCGTTGGGTCGTGTTGGAGTGGTTGGATGCCGCCGGGTCTCCGGTGACCCAGGTGTTCGATCCGTCGGCGCTGCTGTCGGTGGCTGCGCTCTGGGGCTAACTGTTCGGTCGGTGCTGACTTGCCATCGCCCCCCAATGGGGGCGGTGGCGGGGACTGCATCTATCGGGTGCTGGCCGGTTTCAAAATGAAATCGGTTTCAATCTGAAATCCTGGGAGGGATGAAATGAAAATCAGTGACATGCGACCCACGGTGAAGTCGTGGGAGTACGACGGCAAGGTGCACAAGGTGGGGCACTGGTCCTACCGTGACGGCTGGACGACGGTGGGGCTGGTTCCCCGCCAGATTCGGACGGTGTGGCACTACAACATGGCGATGGTCACCTTCGTGAACCGTGGCGAGGATCACGCCCCGGTGTGGCACGTCATCCCCGAAACCATCGGGTGGGGGAGTGTTTCGGATCAGCAGGGGTGCAACAAACTGACCGACGGTTTCCGTGACCTGCGGGGCCGCCTCGTCGTGTTCCGTCGGGCTGGTGGTGCCCGTTGGGATTTCATTCTGAAAGGTTCGAACGATGCGTGAGACGGTGATGGTGTACGTCAAGGCTGCCACGGTGATCGTGGTTGCCATCGGGGTGTTGGTGATCGGTATCCGATTGGGGGTGATTCCGTCGGAGAATGATCCGGAGCATGTCCGCATGATCCGGCGCTGACCCACCATCAGGATTGTAACAGGATTGTAAAGTTTCTGTAACGGTTCTGTAATATTGGCCGGGTATCGTTGTTACTGACTCACCACCGGCTTCGGTCGGTGGTGGGGACTGCACCAACGGTGCTGCCCGACATGGTGTCGGGTTTCAAAATGAAAGAATCTGGAGGGATTCGAAATGCGTTTCAATACGATTCACAAGACCTACAACGGCATCGTGAACGGTGTCGATCAGGAAGGGTTCACCGTCCCGATGGACGAGTGGACGATGGACGAGTGCAAGGCTGCGGCCCGGGCTGCTGACCGTAACGGGTTCGATACGGTGGCCGACATGCCGAAAGCCACGGTGCTGCATCTCACTCCCGAGGATTTCGGGGATGGGTTCGGCTACGGTGGGTCGGGCGACGAGTCGGACCGGGACGGGCAGGATGCCGACGGCGATGCCGACGGCCAGGGTGACGGCCAGGGTGACGAGTCCGACGGCGATGCCGACGGCCAGTCCGACGGTGAGTCCGACCAGGATGGTGAGTCGGGTGACGAGTCCGATGGTGAGTCGGGCGACCAGTCTGACCAGGAACAGTCGGACGACGAATCGGACGGAAAGGATGACATGGATTTTCAGTTTGAACACGATCCTGGCGAGGATGAATCGCTCGGTGACAAGTTCGCCGACAGTCTCTGGGAGACGTTCAAGCCTCGGGTGATCGACATTGCCGAGTCTCGTGCCCGGCAGGCTGGCAACCAGGTTCGGGAGTCGATCCCGAAGGGTGGCACGGGTGGCAAGGCGAAGCCGTCGTTCGTGAAGATCGACGGCAAGGTCAAGGGCAAGATCCCCGAGGTTCGCCACAGCAAGTTCGACACCGTGCTCCGACTGGTGGCCCGGGGGACTCACGTCTACCTGCCTGGCCCGCCAGGGACCGGCAAGTCGCATATGTGCCTTCAGGTCGGTGAGGCTCTCGGCCGATCCGTCGAGATCGAAGGGTTCAACCCGATGTCACCGATGTCCGATATCAAGGGGTACATGATCCCTGGCACCGGCGAGTTCAAGGAAACGGCGTTCTATCGGGCGTTCACGTCCGGTGGCTTGTACGTCGGGGACGAGTTGGACAACTCCAACCCGGCCATCGTCGCCGGGTTGAACAGTGCGCTGGCGAACGGTATCTTCGAGTTCGGGAACGGCAAGCATCTCGCCCATCTCGACTTCGGCATGTTGGCCACCGCCAACACGCTCGGGACCGGTCCGACTGCCCAGTTCGCTGGGCGTGCCAAACTGGACCCGGCGTCACTGAACCGGTTCGCCAAGGTGTACATCGACACTGACGAACGCATGGAGACGGCCATCGTTGCCGGTATGCTCGGCGACAGTCTCGCTGACCGCTGGTTGACCCAGGTCCGTCACGCCCGGCGTGCCGTCGATGCGTTGGGTATCAAGCATTTCGTCACCATGCGAGACTCGGTGATCGGTGCGAAGATGATCGCACCGGGTGACGGTGCGTTCACCATCGGTGAGGCGTGCGAGATGACGTTCCTCGGTGCGCTGGACGACGACCAGAAGGCGAAGATCAAGGCTTGGTCTTGATCTAGGGTTTCCGGGTCGGGGGGTTTCCAATCCCTCCGGCCCCCCGGCCCGGATTTCAATCTGCAACATTCAACACTCACAGAAAGTTACGATCATGAAGTACACACTCCACCAGTTCGATTCGATCCACAAGTTCATTGACGCAGCGGCTGCTGCTGCTGACAAAACCTCAACTGGGGTTAGCAACAACCCGACCGATGGTTGGCACGGCACGGCCGATCTGCCGGAAGCGATCCGGTTCGCTAAGTTCGGCGGCTGGGCACCCGAGGGTGCCGCCGAGATGCGCCGCTGGTTCGACGGTATCGTGCCGAAAATCCGCAAGTACGTTGACAACACACTGGAGTACCGGTACAACGTGTCGGGCGCTAGTTTCGACATCGCCCGCTATCTGGACGGCGAACCGGAGTGCATGTTTGAGTTCGTCCCGAACGAGGATGAGGTTTCGAAGCGTGCCTTGTGTCTGGTTGTCGGCTACAGCATCCCGTCATCGGTCACCGCCCAACAGTTGTTCGCCCGTGGTCAGGCTCTGATCGGTCTGGTTCGTGCCCTTGCCACGTTGGGTTACGAGTTGGAGATTTGGGCCGAAGAAAGCGTCCGGCCCCGTAACGGCAAGAACCTGGACAGTGAAGCCTGGTCGGTCCTGACCCGGTTGCATTCTGCCGGTACGATCATGGACGAGTCGGCGGTCGAGTTCGCCCTGGGTAACCCGTCGTGGCTGCGCCGGTTGATCTTCGCTCTCCAGGAGGGTGAGTCCCCCAGCATCCGCAAGCGTTACGGTTTCCAGAAAGGTGGCGGCTACGGTACGGTGACTGCCATTCAGCACGCCAACATTGTTGGTGCCGATCTGACGATGGACTTGTCTCAGCGTTGGTTCACTCATGGTGATCCGGCCGATGCGGAGCGTTGGGTGTTCGATCAACTCAAGGCGTTGGGTGTGGTCGAGCAGGATGCGGAGTTCAACTGATGGACCCGATTCAAATCTACGGTGGTCTGCTGGTCATCGTGTCTATCATCCTAGCGTTCTTCGCCCGTTGGGGCGAGGACGACTAGGGTGGTTCGATCTGATACTGATTGCAAACTGAAAGGAAAGATGAGAATGGATATCTTCATCACGAAAATGACCATCACGGGTTACGTTGACTGCGACTGTGGTGCCAGGCTTGACCTGTTCGTCGATGATGACGACACCTATTTCAACGAGGCGCAGGCAGAGGATGCTTTGGCTGGTCAGATTGATCCTGGCTGGGATATGCACAACGGTTTGTGCCCGGACTGTGTTGACTCTGACGAATCTGACGACTAGGGACTAGGGTTGTCTCATCCTGGGTAAGATGCTAAACTGCCCGAAGTCTATTATTTCAAATCGAAACACGAAAAGAAAGGTTATTTACCATGAGCGCAGAACATTTCTCCGACGAATATTTCGAGAACGGTGACGATCTGCACACGTTCTTCATCCACCCGAACGGGGTCTTTTGGATTCCATTGTTCATCCCCGGGATTGAGAACCCCGACGACATCGGTGGCATGGAACTGATCGTACGCTGCAAGTTGGCTTTCGAAACGGTTGCCGCCTTGGGCATCGACGGCGGCATGTTGGTGTGGGATGACGGCTGCCAGGTGATTGCCGAATGAACCAGGCAAAGATGTTGGGCCGGATGGCTGTGCGCTGCACCTACGGGTGCTGCCGGTCGTCCGGTCCACGGGAACGGGACCGTGAACGCCGCTATTTGAAACGACAGGAGAGAATGCAATGGAAACTGACAGTGTTGGAGGAAACGAAATGACCGGTGAAATGTTCGCAGTGTATGGCACGTATCATGGCGATCCGCTGCTGGTTCTGTACAAGACGATTGAGGAAGCACGGCAGGACATCGCTGCTTTGACTGTCGGTGATGAGAACAGTCGTTTGGACATCATGAAGATTGTTGGGGCGCACTGGGATGAGATTGATGCGGAAGTGGTGCATCTCGGATGATGGACGTGGACGTTTACGACCTGACCGGCATTGTCACCACTAGGAACGTGAAGCCAGGCTACCCGTACAAGGTTACCCACCATTACTCTCGGGGATGGGGAGTGCATGGTTTCGTGGCACCAAAATCCATTTACAGAAACCTGGCTAACCCCAGGGTTGTGTGGTGCCAGAATCCCGATTTCATCTGGTGTAAGGAAAACGAGAACAGGCGCAGCATGGCGTCAACATGGGTTGAGTCTCCGGTCGTGAATGTTCGACCGTTCTGGGTTGAACGTAAGCTAGAAGAAGCGTCTGGTGAGCTTGCTCCTATCTATCGTGTGTCGGATGGTTTCATTATGAAATCCGGTGAGAAAGTTTCGTCCGCTAAGCAACTATTCTGTTTGCCTGGTGGTAGGATGTTTGTAGAACAACAAGGTTTGGTCCTGGAAAGGGGAATCAAATGAGTGGTGAAGTTGACTTCGTGTTTCATCAACCTGATGGTTGCATGGCCGTGAACTACGGGACGTACGTTCACGGTGTCGGGTTCAGTTTGCGTTCGGTTGCTTTGCCGTTCGTTACCAGCGAGGCAGTGTTCGAATACATGGGTGAGGGACGCTGCTCGCATTCGATCCCTGCCATGTGGTTGTTCACCGGTTACTGGCCGGAACGTGAAAAGGACAAGTTGTGGACCCATTTCACTTTCGATGTCCATGAGGTGACCGAGGTTCTGGCTGACCCTCGCAAGATTCGTTTGTTCGGTGCGGCCGATGAGGCACCGTTGGTGTCCGTTGATCCGATCACGAAGGACGCCAGGTTGAGTGTGGCAGAGTTCAATGGTTGGGTCAGTAACGATTTCGAAGTGCAAACAATGTTCACTGACATGAGCGTAGATTTCGGGCAGTTCGAAGAACTGCTTTCCAACAGCATCCAGGAGGATGACAATGACAACAGTTGACGATTACACCCTGAGTGTTCAGGTCGGTGGACAATCTTTCGATTGCCCGAACGAGAACTTCCCGTTGAATGGTCTACCAGCCATTGACGACATGATGGAAACCATTCTGGACGACGTGTACGACAACATGTACCGTGACGTACTGATGATGGCTTTGGCCCCAGGATTGTGCATGGGGGCATGTTCAACTGACTGGATGATTGAAATCAGTCAGGCCAACAGTGGCGACCGGTTCCAAGCGGGTTTCAGTCTGAAAAACCCGAACGGTGACGTGCTGTACAATGTCGAGTCGGAACTTGTTGTGTTCGACATCGGTGACGGAGGCGGTCCTGGGATCGGGTTCGATCTGGACAGGTTCGCTCCCATCGACCATAAAGGAATCAGCGAGCGTTCCCCTATGGTCGCCCACTACCAGGACGAATGGGCGAAGTTGCATCGGAAGGACCGTGAGATACTGACCACCGTGGTCAACTCGTTCTTCGAATCGCTCGCTGCTGCAATCATGATGCAATAACACCCGGCAAGGTAAAGTTTGTGTCAAATCTTCCTGCATGTGTCGGAAAACACAAACCCAACCAGTTACACTAACCAGTAACTAGCTGACACACCCCCCTAAAGGGGGGTGTGTCAACCAGTTAGCAAACCAACCAACTCCCCAGAAAGCAAGGCAACCCGTGTCCGAAGAAGCAAACTGGACTGAACTAGCGAACTGCAACAACGCAGACCTGGAAATCTTTTTCAGTCCGAAATCCCCGAACAAGACAGCCGAAGCACTGGCGTACTGCCAGGAATGCACAGTTCGCACCCAGTGTCTGGAGTTCGCAATCGAAAACAGGCTGCCGTACGGCGTGTACGGTGGGCTGACCCCGCAGCAGCGGGGCAGCAACAGTTACGTTACCGACAAGAAAGAAAAGCCCACCAGAGTCCGGTATCGTGAAATCCCGAAAGAGTTCGACATTTGGGACTACACCTTCACGGCCACCGAACTGAAAGCCGTTGCCGATTACAAGAAGCGGCGCACCGAAATCTTGAAGCGTGTTGACGAAGAACTAAAGGAGGCCCGCCGTGCCTGACCGGTCCGACAAGGAACTATTGGCAGCAGCAGCCGACACCATCGAAGCACTTTCGGAAGTGGTCGGCGTCATCTTGCAGTTCGCTGCCGGTGGGATCGCCATCCCACAAACCGACAAGATTCTCGCCTTGCTCGCCAAGGCAGCGAACGAGAACACCAGTCTGGTAGCGTCGCTGCGTACAGCAGCGGACGCAATCCAGGATACCGAACCAGTAGGGGATGTTTCAGAATGAAATACGATGACGGCGTGTTGACGCTGCACCAGTCAGACATCTCACATTATGTGACATGCCCCGAGCAGTTCCGTGTTGTGAACCACATCGGTCCTGGCGCACAGTTCGATGATGAACCAACGATTCGTGTTGAGACGGATGCTGCCACCATCGGAACGTGTTTGCACGCCGCCATCGAACGTGAACTTTCCGGCAAGCCGTTCTCATCTTTGGCTGCCGCCCAGAAGTGGGCGACCGACTGGATAGGTGAAACCGTTTCAGGTTTCATGAGTAACGGTATCGTGTACAGAACGGAGTCGTACGGTGACGATCCTGCTAAGGCTGTTGGTGCAGTCTGTAATCTGGTTGAGTCGTGGTTTGTTTCGGAAGAACGGGCGTACTGGCTCCAGAGGGACCCGGCAAGTTTTCTGATTGAAAACTATTTCAACATTCCGTTCGTGAAGCGAACGGGTGACCGTCTGGTTCGTGAAATCCGTTTGGCTGGCACTGCCGACATCATCGACATTGCTGAGAATCGGGTTGTTGATTGGAAGTCATCGGGCCGTGAGTACAGGCGTTGGGAGAAGCAGCGTTGGGCGCATCAGCCGACAGTGTATACTTACGCTGCGGCCAGCATGGGATACATTCTCCCTGACGGTGACGGACTGTACCGTTTCGACTATCGCATTTTTATTCGGCGTGCCAGTACCGCTGAAGCGCAAAGTGTTTCAGTGTTCCGTGGTAACGGGCAGTGGTCGTGGTTGACTATGCTGGTGAATAACATTGCGGATCAGATCGAATCGAATAGTGAGATGTGGCCGTTGCGTGACGATCATGCGTTGTGTGGTCCGAAGTGGTGCCCTGTGTGGGATTCCTGCAAGGGCATGTTCGTTGGTGAAGATTGGGCGTGAGTGATGCAAACCTTTGCACCTTTGGGAACTGATATTGTTGCGGGTTTCAGAACGTTGGATTACCGGCGGCTCGGTAAGCAGCGTGTTGAGGCTCTGCAAATCTTGAACGCTTTGCGTAAGGTGGATAAGTACGGGAACCCGACATCGACTCCAGGATGGGTAAATCATCCTGCCACCAAAATGTGGGCTGGGAACGAGCGTGCCCTGGCACGCTACGGTGTAGCGTGTTGTATCGAATGGTGCCGTCGTGGTTACAACGACACCTTGCTGAATGGTTTCCTGAACTTGTCGTTGGAGTTGCCTGGCCGTTTGGAAATGCCAGATTTTCTAAATGAAATCGCAGACTCGCACAAGTCGAACCTGATTCGTAAGAATCCGGTTCATTACAAAGCGTTCTGGCCTGACATGCCAGACGACATACCATACGTTTGGCCTACACCATCAAAGGAGAAGTGATGCCAGCGAAGAAGCCAGCGAGCAAGCCAGCGAAGAAGGTTGATTCCCGTTTGAAGAAGGCGGGAGTCAACGGTTACAACAAGCCGAAGCGCACCCCGGACCATCCGAAGAAGTCCCACATCGTTGTCGCCAAGGAAGGCGATAAGATCAAGACGATCCGGTTCGGTGAACAGGGTGCTAAGACGGCTGGGAAGCCGAAGCCTGGCGAGTCCGATGCGATGAAGAAGAAGCGGGCCTCGTTCAAGGCCCGCCATCAGAAGAACATCAGCAAGGGCAAGATGTCAGCCGCATACTGGGCTGACAAGGAGAAGTGGTGAGTCAAACATTCAGACTTCATTTCACTCTGAAAGTCGGTGACGAGTTCACCGAAGAAGATTTCGTGACAACTGTTGACAGTGTTGTTATGCTGTTGAAGTCCGATAAGAACCTTCAAATCCAGTCAGTGAACACTGACTTCAAACCCCTCATTTTCAGCGAGGAAAGGTAACAATGGAAAACATTGACATCAACACCAGGAAGATTTCCGTAACGTTCGAACGGAAGATCGACCTGGGCGACTACCAGAATGCTACCGCCCGAGTATGGGTGGAAGATAACGTGGACCCGAACATGTCCGACGCAGACGTTTCCGGTCGTGCAGTTGACATGCTGAACGTTGCCAAGAGTGCAGTGTTTGACACGCTTGGTGTTGAGACGTTCATGGATGAGTCCGGTGTGATCCGTGAGAAGCACGCACCCACCCCGACTGTCCGTTCGGCAGCCGACAAGGTTGGCTCTCAGATGACCGGTACGACTGTCCAGTCGTCTGGCATCAAGGTCATGAACGAGAAGGACCTGCGTGAACCGGTCCCTGAGTGGGTTGTCCGTAAGTGCCAGGAGAAGGGCATCACTGCTGTTTGGGTGAACCACGGCAAGTTTGGTGCGTTCTTCAAGGAGGCAGTGAAGAACGGGGAATCCCCGCTGATCCCGGATGACCGTGACCCGTCACGGGCAGGGATCATCAAGCAGGATTCCTGACAGAAAGCCGCTGGGGAGCGGGTTGGGAGAAATGGGGCACACCGAAAGGTGTGCCCCATTTCCATCTGTGCAGATAGTTTCAAACTGAAAGTTGGACATGAGCGACCTTTTCGAAGATGAAATCAGTCAACGACTCAGCCGGTTCGAATCCGGTGTGGGTCACTACTACAAACCTCTATCGGATGCGGCAGACGAGTTCATCAAGTTTGCTGAATCACCACACCTGCGAGTGTTCACTGGCATCGAACAGTTCGATGAATGTATCCGTGGCGTAGCCCCAGGTGAACTGTGTTTGATCAACGGTTTCGCTCACTCAGGTAAGACTGTGTTCGCAACCGAAATCCTTATGGCTAACCGTGACGTCCCGACCGTCCTGTTCACCCCAGATGAAACCCGCCCCGCTGTTCTCACGAAACTCGCTGCTGCCGACACTGGTGTTGGCGCACAAGAACTTGAACGACG
>Ga0070750_10000109_pt1 | contig 37791 bp, 35 predicted proteins | sample VirMetDEL_Nov_24_FD_77013 | JGI IMG/M metagenome (GOLD analysis project Ga0070750, IMG submission 77013) | Aqueous microbial communities from the Delaware River and Bay under freshwater to marine salinity gradient to study organic matter... | ecosystem: Environmental > Aquatic > Marine >...
TAGTACAATTGTTTCTCAGTATTAATTCTATCAAATATATCTTTACCGTGTTCTAATCTTAAAAATACAACTAATGTATTACCTGGTAATGTTGAAGCCATTTTAGCTATGAGGCTGTTTCTTTTTTCATGCGTTACTATAAACTCAACCTCTTCATTATAGTTCATATCTTTAACTTTTTTACGATCTGTTTCCTCATAGCGAAGCTGTACTAATCTGATATTCATTTGAGATACTTGATCTCTTTCCATAAGCTCTTTAGTAGATATCATCTTATGTACAGAACCAAAAAGTCCTTTTAACACCAACTCATGCGTCTTAGCTTCTTGTAATGTTCCTGTAAGACCAATTCGATCTGGACATATAATCATTTTATTCATAATAGATTGAATAGATTTAGCTTGCGCATGATGTACTTCATCTACTACAACAGAACCAAATTGTGCGAACCATCCAGCAGGCATTTTATATATAGATTGCCAGGTAGATATAACAACTCTCTCATCAGTTTCTTTTTCTACACCACCTGTAATGCCATGCATGTTGTTAAACTTACTGTTTGAATAGTCTTTGAAATCAGATATCATTTGACTAACTAAAGAAACTGTTGGTACAATAATAAGTATTTTTCTATCATGAGTTTCAAGCCACCATCTAATTAGTGCATAGATAATAAGAGACTTACCTGAAGCTGTAGGTGATAATAAAAGACAGCGTTGTTTAGTTACTGCTGTCTTAAACGCTTCTATTTGATAGTCTCTCATTTCAATTCGTTCACCTTTAGAGTAAGGTTTAAGAACATCAAGAAAACTATCTAAGAAATCTGTATTTGTCGGTTCTAATATCTGAGACTGTTTACCTTCAAAGTAACACTCTACATCCATATCTTTTGCAAACTTAGTTATATCACCCATCAACCCTGCATAGATAGTACTGTCGCGTAAATTAGCTAAACGTATTTTACCATCCCAAAATTTACTTCTATATTGAGGAGTAAATTCTGCACCAGGTACTTTAAATGTAAAGTAATCGCTCAGCATTCTAAGGTCACTTTTGTCACCATCGAATTCAAAATAGACGTCGTTCTTTTTTCGGAATGTTATCATAGACTGCCAGAGGTAAATCTTGCCCAATCAATAGCGTTTTTGATAGATTGGTTTCTCCACTTTATTTGCTCAAGAATATGATTGAGACCTTCAAGTAGAATATTTATATACTCTATTCTTTGTTCAAGTGCAACTACCTCTGGATCAGTATTGACATGTTTATCAATACCTGACTTTGTTTTAAGTTTTAAGTCGAAAGGTTTTTCTTTATACTCTGCTGCAGTTGCTTGTCCAGAATAGTATAACTCCTTATCTTTCTTTAGTGCATCTAACTTATGGAATATAGCTATTTTTTTAGCTTTTAAATCCATAAGTATAGACAGATACTTATGATGCAATTTAGGTACATCCACAGATGCTGAGTCAAGAGCAGTTTTATCAATACCTGCATCTTCTTCCCACATTTTTAGCAATTCGTCATGCGTTAACATGCTTTTATTATAAATAATTTAATGGTAAAGTTCTTTACTAATTCATATCAAACCTCCAGCCTTTCCGGCCACGGAGGTTTTTTTAATTTTCATCCCAGGAGAGATAATAAATGGCACGAGCTAAAAAGAAAGAAACTTTCGTGAAAGAAATTCAATCGTCTACCGCCTTCCATATCCAACCTAAAAATCCAACTCAACAATATCTTCTTGACTGTATAGACCAATCTGTAATGACAGTGTGTATTGGTCCTGCTGGTACAGGTAAGACATTTTGTACAGGAATGAAAGCAGCTCAATTAATATTGAAAGGTGGTTATGACAAGATCGTGCTTACAAGGCCAAATGTTTCAACAGGAAGATCATTAGGTTACTTTCCTGGTTCAGTAGAAGAAAAAATGACACCATGGCTTAAACCTATTATGAATGTATTACAAGATGGTTTAGGAAAAGGTCGTTATGACTACATGGTTTCGAAAGAACAAATTCAGATTCAACCTATAGAAACTATAAGAGGTAATTCTTTTGAAGATTGTATTATCATTGTAGACGAGTCTCAAAACTTAAATATGTCTGAGATTAAAGCTATTACTACTCGTATAGGTGAAAATTCTAAGCTAGTACTACTAGGAGATCCAGCACAATCAGATGTACATGACGGTGAAGCATTAGAGGAGTTTGTTGAAATGTGTCATCATTATAATATCGAAGCGCCTATAGTAAGATTTACAACAGATCATATTGTAAGATCTGATATCGTAGCTCAATTAGTTAAAATGTTTGCAAGAAATAACATATAAGAAAAGGGGCTTAAGCCCCTTTTTTAATTTTCTATTCTATAGATGCCCCATTGTTTACCAAAAGAGCCTCCATCATATTCTAATGTTCCTTTGTAATAAGTCCATCCGCCAATATTAAATGAATCTGGTGTATCAGAACCATCGTTATTGTAACCGCTTCCAGCAAATACAGAAACATTGTTCCACCAAACTCTTAAGGTTCCAAAACCTACAGCAACTGTATATTTTGTTCCGCTTCCAGCATAGTATTGACCAGTTTCAGGTTCTCTATTTTCTGAAGCAGCTGCCGCAGCTTTTGTTAATATAGATCTTGCATAACCTAATGGCATAATAATTCCTATCTATTAAGAAGTAAAGTTTAGAGCAATATTACCTAAGTAATTAGTACCATCATAAAGAATAGTTACTACATCTATTGCATTTGCAGTAGTAGTTAGTGTGGGTGCACCACCAGGGAATTTTACTGAAGTAAATGTACCGGTTCTGTTACCTGTACCATCTTGAGTAATTATAAGAGTAACTGATTGACCTGTTTGAAAATTACTCATTGTAAATGCAGCACTAGTGCCTAATGTTACTGATTGTACAGAAGAGTCGTTTGGATCAATAGTAATAGTGGAAGCAGAGGATTTGGTTACTATTTCTTCTTGAATGCCGCCATTGAATGCTGCTCTGGTAGTAAACTCAGATGTGGTTGTTACTTGAGGATTTCTTATAAAGGCAGAAAATCTTCTACTTCTAGAACTGAATGTATTTGCTGCTCTAATAGCCATCACTAACTCCTTAAAATAATTTTAAAATATTTATAAATTTTTGTATCTTTTTCTTATAATCTGTACAGCTGTCTGAGATGTACTTAAGCCCCAGAACCATATGTTTATACTGCAAATGATTCACCACATCCACATGATGCTGTCGCGTTAGGGTTGATAACTTTAAGATAAGATCCTCCTAATTCATTTACATAATCAATTGTACAACCTGCTACAAACATTTCAGCCATATCATCTATGCATAAAATATTATCTATAGTAGGGCCAAAACCTTTCATTTCGGATAGTGACCAATCATATTGAAAGCCAGAACAACCTCCGCCTTTTACTGAAAGATATACATATTTACTTTTACCATCAGAGACTACTTTTTTCATATAGTCTTTGGCACTATCTGTTAAAGTAACCATTAATTTAACCCGCTAATAATCTTTGTAATACTAAAATCTTCGTCATGTTCTACTTCAAGTTCTTTACATTCAACTCTAACAGAACCGTTATATTCACCTGACTTTCCACCTCTTAATGTACGATTAATTTTTCTTTTAGCGGAAAGACATTCACTTAGATTATCTCTTATTGTATACTCTTTTAGAGCTACTGGTTCGCCAAAATACATTAATAATACAAAAAAAGTTCCTACTGTCATTTTTTAATGTCCTGAATGTTGATCTCTATTAGCTGAAGGGGCAGCAATCTGACTATTAGAATGAATTAAATCCATAATATCGTTACGAATTTTTTCGTGCGTTGCTTCTAAATTTTCAATTCGTTTTAACATAAAATCAATTTGTAATTTTTGTTGTTGATCAAATGGTGCTGCTCCACTTTCAATTTCTTCAGTTAATTTATCTAACTCGTTTGCTAAATGTTCAATTAACATAAACTGTTCATTATCAGCAGGAAGTGATCCTAGCTCACCTCTAGGCCATTTAATTCTAAACTCTGTATTTTGTTTAAGATCAGATTGCATCATAGTCTGTTCAGTTTCTAAATTACTCACTCTTTCTACAAGACCAAAATAAGCCCAAGTACCTAAAGCGGTAGCGGCTATCATACTAATAATATTTCTGAGTGGCAATGCAACCTCAGTTCCTTCATTTATTTTTGGTGCCATAATTAACCTTTACGCTTCTTTTTTGCCTTTCCAGCTTTCATGTTAGCCATCCAATGAGCTAGTTGACCTTTACGACCGCCTTGTTTTGCAACTTTTCTAAGATTAGATACAGATGATTTAGTAGGAACACCATGGCGTTTACTATCACCTTTGTCTTGTGGATTTTTTCCATCCATAAAATTTTCTTTTGCAATATCTTGCTTAACCGGTTTAGGTGTAACAGGTTTTTTAAAATTTTGTTTTTGGATGGGTTGTGTTGATACACTACCTCTCATTACCATTGCTTACAACTCCAATATCTAGCTTTAGTTTTCGGACCCGGATTTGCACAATTGTGTCTTGCTCTAAATGATTTTCTTCTTGCAGGGATATCAGCTTTAATTTCCATATTAGGATCACCAAAGTTAACTTTAATTGTATTACCCTTTTCGTTCTTAACATACACTGAACGTTTTTTAGGTCCTCCAGGTGTTAAAAATGGTTTATTAAGAGTTACATTTTTTTTCTCGCCATCTTCTTCATAGATAGCAGTTTCTTCTACTTCACCCCATTCGTTTAAAGTAGTTTTTACATTTTCAAAAACATTATCTCCAGTTAAAATACTCATTTTTATTTCTTTGGGCTGCCCCAAACCTCCCTTGCGTTAACTTTAATAAATTTCTTATTTGTTTCATTAGTATTTGGATTAGGTATTGTTAAAACAACATTTTTAAGATTCAAAAAAGCTCTTAATTGAGCGTCTTGCCTACCACTAGAACTCATATGCTCTTTTCTAGCTATCTTATGATACTTATTAGGTTGTTGGTGTGTAATACCTTTTGATACCTGTTTTGCTCTTTGTCTTTTTTTCGCCATATTAACCTCTAAATATTATTATTATTTAATCTACCATTAGTATAAGTTTGATTTTCAAAATACAAATATCTAAATGATGCTGTACTAGTTATATAATCAATATTTGCACTAGTAGAATCATATGTAGGACCGTCTATGCTTATTGGAAAACAGTTAATAAAATTCCAATGTACTAATGGATTGTTACCATCATCACAACCAAAGACAGTTATATTTGATGTTGTTCTACTAAAATCTTCTAATGTTGAACTTGTAGATGATGTAACATAATTCTTATACTGTTCATGACTTTCCGGATGATTAATAGCTTTCAACCAATTTAAAACCGATCTATAATTTTCAAAATTTTTATCAATGAGAAAAGTAAAATCTAATGAACTATAATCTACACCATTACCAGGAATAAAAGCTCTTCCGGAATTTAATCTGTTAGGTAAATTTACTTCACCTCCTGTTACATTAGGTATAATTAAACCTTGTAAGCAGAATACTACTTGTGGAAGATTTTCTGCAACAGCATAAAAGTTTTGAGGAGCTACAAAAGAAAGCTCAGGTATTCTACTTGAAACTGTATCGTATGATAGTGCCATATTATATTTATAATAAAAAAAGAGGCAGCCTAAGCTGCCTCTTTGTAAAGAATCGTAACGACTTACACGTTGTCGATACGGAACTTACGATAGTAGACGTTAGTGTTAGGAGCGACCAAGCCTTGTGACTGGATTGCATTAGCACCGCCAGCAAATGGGTTTGAAACCATTCCGTAACGAGTCTTAAATCCAATTTTTGGCTGGAAAGTCTCCTGTGCAACTGCACGAACCATTTGCAATGGAACGTATGGGCAATAGAACATACCAGCGTCCATGTTGTTTGAACCCTTGTATCCAACAACAGCATAGTCACCTGATGTTGCATATGGGTCAACATAAACCTTCATACGACCATTGAGGGTACCTGCGAATACACCAGAAGTAACATCAACGTTAAGGTTGTCTGACAAACCTGATGAATAGTCAAGAAGACCAGCCATTGTCAAGCTTGAAGCAACGTTTGCTGAGCAAAGAATAAAATTACCTTTACCACGGCGAGTTTCAAAAGCAACTTTGTTTGCTTCTTTTTCAAGCTGCAGCATTAGGCCTTTTTGGCGCTCAACTGACCAACGACCTTGACCATCAGCAATGAGGTCAAAAATACCATCGTTAGTTAAACCATCTGCACCATACTTAGCTTGGCTGAGCATTGTGCGTACAACTTCACGGTTAATTTCAGCAAGAATTTCAGTTGACAAAATGTTTGACAACTCAGCTTCTGCATCAAGACCGTGAACTGCTTTAAGATCTTGAACCAATTCCATGGTGTATTCACTCTTGAGCGCACGTGTCTTTGCTTCGACAGCTGTACGTTCGATTGTGAATGACATTTCACGGAAGTTGTCCCCTTCACCTTCTCTTGTTGACATGCCATAAGGTGAAGTACCTTCTGCCATGGATGGGTTATAGCCAGTGTTAAGAGCTGGATCAGCACCTACTGCATCAACGAATGGATCGTTAACTGGTGAGGTATGTTGGTTGTTAAAGCTGTCTGATTCTGAGACAGATGTAGAACCATCATTGTAAGCTCTTCTAACTGCAAGAGGATTAGAAGCAGACGCATCTGAACCACCTGCACCGTGTGGGTCTGGCGAACCAGTGTTGAATGGTGTACCAGAGAAGTTCGGGAATACTTCGTTGTAGAAAGCTTCTGCAGCGTTAATTCCACCTTCAGTCTCATTGTTAGCACCGTAACGAGCACGAAGTGCAAAGATCAATCCGGTTGGAGCAGACATTGGCTGCACACCGCAAAGATCGAAAGCCATCATTTGTGGCATAGCACGACGGACGAGAGAGATGATGATCGGGTCATAACCAGCGCGGCCAGTAGCATTAATAGCTGCGTTAGTTCCAGCACCTGAGAACGCACCACCAAATGATGCACCAGATACCATTGACTCATCGAGAACACCTGCCTCTTCCTTCAATGCCTTTTCAGTATTTTCTAGGACCTGAGCAACAACCGCTTTACGATCACGATCCTTAATAGCATCTAGATCTTCGTGGTTAATTACTGGCGCCCATTTTTCCATAAGGACATCGGTTGACATTTTGTTTCTCCTTCAAAAATTTTATAATGTCTAAATTTTCTTATATATTTAATACTCTTTTATTTTCTTACTTAGTCACAGTCTTTGAAAGAAACTTCGCATACTGCGATACAGTACTGTCATCTTCTTCGATAACTGTACCACCGAATACTTCCTCACTCAATGAGCTAAGAAGCGGTTGCTCAGATGACTCATCAAAATAGCCTTCTTTAAGCTGCTCGACTTTATATCTGAACTCTTCGATGTCATCAGCTTCAACATTCTCAGACAACTTTTCTAAGCGGATCTTTTGTGTCTGTGGAAGGTCTTCACCAATGGCTTCGACAATTTCTTTTCTCTTGATTTCCAAAAGCTCTTTTTTAGCTGCTTCTAATTCAGAAGTTTGCTCTTCAATCTGCTCTTTATATGACTCAACTGCTTCAGTTAATTCATCTACAACAGATACTTCTTCCTCTGGAATATCAATAAAGTTTGATTCGAAAACAGTCTTCATTTCACGAATAAAGTTTTCTGCAATTTCTGTACGAAGTGAATATTTAATCTCAAGTTGATTTTCTTCAAGCCATTCATTTACGACATAATCCATATACTGGTTAACTCTTTCGTTGACTTCATCAACTTTCTCTTCTAACATTTGAGCATATTCAGCTTCGATCTCTTCTTTAATAAGACTTGCTTTTTCATTTACAGCTGTTTCAAAAATAACTGCTGCTTTTTCTTTAAAGTCTTGCTCTAAATCTTCTGTTAAGTCATCAATGTCTTCTTTAACAGGACCTTTAGGGTTAGCTTTAGTTGGAGTCTCATTAGGGTCTTTAGATTGATCATGAGGACCTTCACCAGGGTTACCACCTTTAGTTTGAGGCTGGTTACTTCCTTTTTCTTCTTTAGGACGTTGACCATCATTAGAAACTGTAGGAGCTTTTTCTAGCTTTTCACCAGTTGCTTCTTCAACTTCTTCTTCATCAGACTCTACTGACTCCTTCTTAGCCATTGCAGCTTTAATAGCTTTGTCTTTATTATCCATGTACTCTTTATCATCAGGCTCATGCTTACCATCACCATCCATGTCACCTTTATCTTTAGCTTCAGTAACTTCTTTGTAATGATCTTCAATTTCTGCCTGCTCTTCTTCAGATAAGTTAGAATAGAAATCATGGAACTCTTCTTCAGTAAGACCTTCGATCTTTTCCCAATCCCATTCCATTTCTTCTTCTACTGATTCATCTGCTTCTTCTTTATCGTCATCGTCGTCATCGTCGTCGTCATCGTCGTCAGACTTATCATCAGATGCTTCTTCAACAGACTCATCAGCTTCTTCTTTGTCATCATCTTTATCTTCTTCGTCATCATCATGTTTAGCTTCTTTTAATGCTTCATAATGATCATTAAACTCTTTAAGCTCTTCTTCACTTAATTGATCGACAAGCTCATTAAATTCATCTTCTGATAACGAATCAATTTTTTCCCAATCCCACTCTTTTTCTTCTTCAGTGAGTTCAGCTTCAACTTCTTCTTCAGCTTCCTTCATGTTCTTCATTGATTCTTTTTCTTCATCAGGAATCTGCTCATCATTAGAATTTTTTTCTACTTTAGTATCTTGACCTTCTTCAACAGCTTTATTATCTTCTCCGTCAGTATCATCAGAGCTATCATCTGCATCATGTAGATCTTCATCCATAGCTTGATTGTGTGGACCTTTATTTGGTTCAGCTGATGCAGAAGCATCTGAAGGAAAGCCTTTGTTCTTATTACGAGTTTTTCCAACATCTTTATCTCCACCTGCATCCATAGCAGCACCTTTTTCAGAACCCAAAACTTCACTTGAGTTGTCAGAAGCACCAGATGCAATCTTACCTTTATTCATATCACCAACGTCTTTATCTCCGCCGGCGTCAATAGCTGCACCTTTTTCAGAACCAATAACCTCTGAAGAATTATCTTTCTGATTATCTGCTTTAGGTTTTGCAGTATCACTCAATTTGTTAGCTGCAATAGCTTTATCAGTTTTATCTTGAGCTTCGTCAACTTGCTCTTCTTCTGACATTTTATTTTGAGGGTTCTTAACCTTTTTAGGTGCAGTCATATCTGCCTCGAGAAGCTCCTCAATAACTGTAATTAGATCGTTATTCTTTTCCATTGTATTAAAACTCCGTTAATCTATTTATATTAAAGTGTTTTTAAGAAGCTCTCAAATACTTCTAATTTAACTTTGTTGAGCTCTTTCATATTAGCTCTTTTTAATTTTTCTCTCTGGAAGTCAAGATCAACTTGTCTCCACATTCCAGACTCGTAAATCCATTCTGCTTGCTCATAAACACCTTCTACGAAAGAAGATTGAGCTGATGGGTCAAAAACAACATCAGCAGCAGTAGTGAGGGTAAAGTCTTCACCCACAATATTGATACCATTAGTAGGCATAAGAGAACCTAAACCTCTTGATGATACACCAATTTTAACACCGTCTGATAAAAGATTCTCAACAATCTTTCCCATAGGTGTTGAAAGAACTTTAGCTTTACCTTCATAATACACAGCATCTTTACCTTGCGTCTTTGTAAGACTCTCAGTCATAATAGCTGCTCTTTCTGGATTAACAACAGGTTCTGCTGGATGATTAAGCTCACCAAGAGCTCTTTTCTCGTCAATGTAATCTTTTTTATAATTATCTACAGCATTATCCATAACTGATTCAGGGTATATTCTTTTGTTTTTATTTTCTTTAACAGCTTGCAAAAACGGACCTTGAATATACATTCTTTTATTGTCACCTTTTCCTTCAGAAAGAACAGACAAGTCATTAAATTTTATATCTTCTTTAATGAGTTTCATTTTTAACTCCTGAATTCAATAAGCACATTTCCAGATGCAGCTGAAGTAAAAGAAACAGCAGCTTGACTGTCCACTTCTAAAGGAATTCCTCCAATTTGAGACAACTCCCATCTTCCAGTTTCAAACACTTTACCATCAATAGTACAATCAGATGTTCCCATGTTTATAACTGATTCAATTCTACTAGCTTTAATTACAACTGTACCTATATCTTTAGTAAATGTAAAATCATCTGAATCTAAAGAATGATTTGATCCGTGTACGTGAAATACTACTCTATTCCCTGGAGTAGATCCGTTATTACCAACTTGTTTTGCAGTTACTCTATATGCCATTTTCTATATCCTTAATTAGTTGTATTAGCAAGTGATCTAGATCTACCTTTTACTCTTCGTTTAGTGATCTTTGCTTTAAGCGCGGCTTTCTTTTTAGCGCCGCCGCCCATAGCTTTTTTAGCTCTCTTTAATTTAATACCTACGCGTCGTAAAGCTGCTTTTTGTGTACCTGTTTGTGGCAAACATCTATTACCTGCTAACCTCATACCAGGTCCGCAAATCTTTTTCTTTTTAATTTCACCTTTAGCTCTTTTAAAAATTACTTTTGCTCTCTGAGGTTTACCTTTAGCTTTTTTACCACCAGCTGGGTTTTTTTCTTCACCTAACTCTTTTTCATTTTTGTTAATTTCATAACATTCACAGTGTTCACAATCTGGTCCACAAGTACACTCACTAACGGGCGCACCACAACATGCTTCTGGACACATGTCCTCATCTTCAATTAACTCTATTTCATACTCTTCGGCAAATAGTAACTCTTTTAAAGCATTCATTCCATTTACACTAGGATCAATTTTAGACAAATCAAATTCAAAGACGAGATCCATAATAGAACCATCTTCATTAGGAGCAAAGTCAAACATTTCTTGTACTTCTGAATGATTCTCTATTAGAGGTCTATCCACCTCTAACTCACCATCAAAAGAAACCACTTCTTCATATTGTTCGATTTCAATCTCTTGTTTAATTTCTTCTAGCTGCTCTTCAGAGAATAGAAAATGAGTATCGAATGAGACACCATTCATCATTTGCTTTTTAAGCTCTTCTCTAAACGTTTGAGTTTGGTATTGTTTCCATTCAAGAAGGTTCATTGTCATCACTCTTTAAATAATCTTTGGCCATTTCTTGTTTAATAACATTAAGTTTCTCAAACGCTAATTGAGTCATATGATCCTTTACAGATTTTGTAAAATCATTAGTATCATCAGCTTGTAAAAAATTTCTTAAATCTATCATAATTTATTTATTCCTTTTTAACCCCAGAGTATAGAATCCATTTCGAGAGTTGCGTTCTTCAACTCTTCTTCTAACTCTTGAATCTCAGTAGTCGCTTCTTGCCATAAGCCCTGACCGTCAAGTTGTACACCACCAGGGAGTTCTGTATTTTGATATTTCTTTAAATTAGAACCCCACTGCTGCTTTGCTAACGCTGTTGCGTATCTTTTTAACCAAGTGTTTTTATAAACCTCACCATTTGTTTCTGGATCTGCTACCTCGTAAACTTCACATAATAGATAAAAACTTTTACCAGATTGAGTTTTTATTCTTTTCCAATCCACATCTAAGTATAATCTACTTTTGTACATATTAAATCTAATAGCTGGAGCTGTATTAAGCATAAAATCAATATGTTCTACATTTAATTTCTGTGTATAATAGTTTGATAATCCAGTACCATAAGCACCACTATAAAACATATCAAAGTTGTTTAAGAAATATTGATATTCAAAATTATACATTCCTGCTTGAGTAAAAGAATCTACTTTAGACACTTTAGTAACAGAAATAATATTGTCAGGTACTTTAATTCCTATCTGCCCTGTACTAGTAACTGTTATATTTTCTTCTTCTAATAATACATCTTCTTCTTTAAAATATTTGTTAAAACCATCATGTCTAGTTACTTGAGTATATCTTATTGGAGAATCAGAATCAGAAAAATCTAAATCTGAATCTAAAGCTCTATATGTTACACCATCAGAATCTAAAACAAGTGCACCATACTGATCTGAATCAAATGAAGGAGCCTCTGAATCGTACTTCACATATATTCTTTTACCTTGTACGTTATCTTTTTTTAACATAACTCTTTGACCGATTCTGTAACTGTTAATTACATCAGAATCAAAATCAGGAGCGGTTAAATCTTGATGTCTTCTATTATTTCTACTTAATAAACCAGAATCAACATAAATGGTTCTCCATGATCTTTGAGCTCCATCGTAATGATATTGATGAAAAAATTGAACAGCTTCATCAATACAATCTTCTAACTGTACATCAGCAATCTCAACGTTAATAACTGGCGCGCCCAGTCTACGTAAGACCCAATCTGCTAACTCTTGTTTACTGTATGGTAGTGGCATCGTGCTCCACAATCTCCGTTTCAGTATTTATAGTAAGAACATCTTTTTCTCCCGAAGGAATAATTACAGGGCTTGCAACATTAACGCTTTCAAAACCAAAAGGTTCAGGAGGCATATCTGGATCTTTAATCTGTTCTTTTTCCATTTCATTCATAATTTCAGCATCAATTCTAGCTATATCTTCTTCTGTTTGACCAAGAATAACTTTACGAACATATTCAATAGAGAAATATTTACCTACATATTCAGATGCATCTCTTAACACGCTTAATTGATCATTAAGTAACTCAACTTGTTTAAGCTGATCAAAATGCATGTCTTTAAGATAATCATATGAGATGTATTGTCTCATCTCTTCAAATTCTTTTTGAGTACATACACCTTTAAGCACTAACTGTACTCTTAAAACTTCATTAAAGATCTCAGCAAATTGTTTTCTTAAACGTTTTATAAACTTACTAAACTTTATCTCGTCTCTTGAGATGTCTGATGCTCTTCCGAGTTGGAAGTTGTTGTCTTGATTGATTCTTGAGATTGGGACATTGAGTGATTGATATAACTTCTCCTTGAAGTAATTGACATCATCAAGATCTCCAAGATTTTGTCCTCCAGGGAGTGTCGAAATTTCCGTACCACGCGAGCCTTCTCTACGAGGGAGCCAGAAGTCTTCAAGGAGTGACATAAACTTTCTAGAGTCACGAATTTCTCCTGTGTTAGGGTTATAGTCTATTTTATTTCTATACCTATTCATCATATCACGAAGATAGGTTTCTGCTTTAATTTTGGGTAATGTACCTACATCAACATAAAAGATTCTTCTTTCAGGTGCTCTTGCAATACGATAAACAATAAGAGCATCTTCCATAGAACGTAAATTGTTAAAAGGTTTAATTGCTTTATCTAAATAACCTACAATCATTCCTTTATTTCTATCTACTAACCCTGATGGGCAAAATACTATTGAATCTTTTGAAAGCTTAACTGTACTATTACTATTACCTCCATCAGGAGAATATTCGAAATACTCTTCTACTTTAGTAAGAATAGGTACACCGGTTCTAGAATCTTTTTCATAAAAAGGCTTAACATGTCTTTTAATTTTTAATGCGTCAATAGGTCTTAATTCTCTAATACCGTCTTTAGGACTATTAGGATCTATAATAACTTGATAGTGAATTCTGCCATCTACATACTATTGACGAAATATATCATAAGAACGTCTTTGAAACTTTAACAAGTGTAGGGTTGTTTTAAATTCTTCTCTAATAGTTTCTTTAATTCTATCATCAATATTAAGTAAATCTAAACGAATAGAAACCGATGGTCTTTCATGTTCTGTAATAAAAGATTCATTTACAATATCATCAATTGCAGCATCTGCTTCCGGATAAAAAGAAATGTCTCTATATTGAGCTATTAACGCATGTTCATTCCTGGCTTTGCTGTATTGCTCATATGTATAACCAATACGACCACCTACAGGAAGATCAGTTCCATCATCCATCGGTTGAGGAATAGGTGACGGAACTGGTTTATCATTTTTATTTTGAACTAATTCAAACCCGAATAGTTCTTCTTTTTGAATAGCCATAAGGACCCCTCATTATGTAATGAAGAGTTATTGTGTTACAGGTACGGTACTAATATCCGCAGTAGTTCTACCTGTAGTAGGTGTGCTAGTTGTATTAGCCTCCCACCACTGGTATGCAAATGTAACAGCAAACTCTTCAATTGTATCTGTACTGTCGTAAGAGACGTCAATTGTATCTACAACAGTTGGCCAAGCTCCTACAATAACATATCTTTTAATGACTGCACCTGTACGACTAAGCTGTTCTATTTCCATATTAGCCGTGTATGAGTCAAATGAAGAAGCATTTACACCTCTTCCTGATACGTTTGTAGCAGCACCATTAATCGCATCTTGCCATCTTTCGAAAGCATTTCTTACAGCAAAGTTGTTATCATTAATAACCTGTACTGTCCAAGCATCAAAAATAGTATCTCCTGATACTTTTAATTGTCTACCTCTAAACGGTACAATAACTTCGCCAATTGTCCTAGCCGGCATTGCGGCGGTTTTAATCATGAAAGAGCTAAGAGCTTCTGTTTCACCTGCACCAAAAGCTGAATTCGCTAAACCTTGAATATCAGCATTTGGCCAGTTACAGTTTACTCTAAATAGGTTAGCTCTTGCACCCCCACCAGCTAAAGCTGTTTTAAAATCATCAATACGAACTGTCATGTTATGCTCCTGCTACCTCACTAAATGATACTCCAGTTCTTACTGCAACAAAGTTCAATGTAATGAAGTTGATTGAGCGAGCTGGTTTAATATAAATATCAGCTACAAATCTATTACCATCGATGACTTGACCTGTATTGTTTGAAGTATCACAAACAACTTTAAAGTCTGTTAAACCTCTTCTTGCTTGAATTTCAGCAAGAAATGGCTCTACTGCATTAACAAAAGTTCTTCTAGTTAAGTCATCGTTGAATTCAAACAACTGGAACTTAGCTGCAGTTGCAATTGCTTTTTCAAGTACAATAAACAACCTACGAACATTAATTCTATCAAATGCAGATGGTCTAGATAAAGCAGTTTTATCTCCATATAGAAGTGTTCCTTGACCTCTAAAGGTAACTACAGGGTTAATTCTATTTGGATATAGCTGATCTCTTTCTGTTTGATTAGGGTTAAAGGATAATTTAACCACATTATTAATAAAGCCTCTATTAAGACCTGCAGGAGAGAACCAGGCATCATTTGTAAATTCTGCTCTAGCTGTTAAACCTGCTGTGTCTGAGTTAAGAGGAATCCAAAAATACTCATCATTATATCTATCATATTGTCTCTTATAACCAGAGTCAAACACCGCGTATGAAGATGAGTTAAATGAACTATAATAGTCTATTACTTTTTGCGCTGTAGGATTATTCACTGAAGCAGAATAACTTGGTGAGCAAAATGCAATTGCATCTTTTCTTGTTTCGGCAATGGTAATAACATATTTCGAAACTGTAGCTGATCTTTCTCCAGTAATAAGCAAATTGACATCTACTGCATCATCATCAGATAATAGATCATAAGCTGTTGTATAGTTACCATCTGAAACACTTGCGCCGTCTGTTCCACCATCTAAGGAATACTTTCTTACTCCTGTTAATGACATATTTGTTGATAGATAATTAAATCTACTATTACCAGTCAAAGATGTAAGAGAAGAACCAATTGTTGTATTTCCAGTAATTGTTCCGCTTTGAGCTGCTGTTTCCTCATTAAGTAAATAGATCCATTGAGACTGATCATTGATAATATCTACATAATAATTAGGCCCGCTATCACCTGATTTAGCATTTTTAGCTTTTGAAACATATGGATAAGTTTCTAAAACTTCATTTGCTGTACCTGTAATAAGAGTGTCGGTTGTATACACAATAATATGCATTTCGTCTTCAGGAGTTGTTGTGTAATTACTTCCCCAAGTACTAGTTCCAGGTACAGTGTCAAATAAATCTGACCCTTTAGTTGAACCAAACAATACAGTATTCTTAAAATCCGAATCTGTCATTGAAGCGTCCATTAAAATAATTCCAATACTGTTACCCAGTGCACCTGGATATCTAGCATAAACAGAACCATTTACTAATGTTGATTTTTCAACTAAGAAATCATCTAAGTTGTTTAGTTGTGCAGAAGTTAATGTAGTTGCACCTGCTTCGGCATCTGTATTGACAAAAAACGTAATAGTAACACCGTTAATAGTTTGAGCAGATGGTAACGTAATACCTGTTGCGCTATACTTAACAGTCGGATCGGTAATGCCTGCAATTGCATCTGAGTCAATTGTTACTGAACTAGCACCAGCTGTAACTAAAGCCTCTCTAAAAGCGTCAGCAATTGAACCTAACGTTAATGCATCTGCTGTAAATGCTACTGTAGTAGAACCATCATAAGCAACCGCGTTACTAGATGTAAATACCGTTGAAGATGGCGAACCTGTAAACACTGCTGAGATTGTACTTGCTGAACCAACAACCGGCTCTGATGCTGCATTTCTTGCACCATCAGAAATAGCTCTAACTACTTGAAGGTTATTTGCATAACCTAAGAAATTAGCTGCAGCGTACCAATCATCTCTAGTACTAGATGCGTCATTTGTTGAAACTTTAGGGTATCCAAACTTAGCAATTAGATCTTTTTCTGAAGTTACCGTTGTTACATCTAACGCAGGTCCCCATTCAAATTTACCAGCAAAACCTCCAATTGATGTTGCCACCGCTGGAATAATGTTAGTAAGATCTTTTTCTAAAATTTGCACACCTGGGCTAACTAAAAATGCCATTGTGAAACTCCTGTAATAACTCTTTCTATATTTATATTTCTCATTTATTGAGTGACAATGATACGGCCATTGTCATATGATGATTCTACGACTGCATCAAATGTCATGTCTTCAAACCCTGATTTAAACCTAAAATGTATTTTATCATCACTGCTTAAAGCGGAATCATAATCGATTCTAAACGAATCAAAATACTCCATAGCTACTGAATCATTGTTAACTGTATAAGCTATAGTTCTTAAAATAGAAGTATAATCAGATCCTCCACTTACTGTAAATGATCTTCTAATAATTTCGCCACCACCTAAACTATAAACATACCAACTAATCTTAGTATCTGCAGACAGTTCAGGTCCTACTTGAGTGTATTCAACTGTGTTAAGATCTGAATCTGTTAAAGCAATAGATGAGGATGTTACACCTATACCTAACAATGCTTCCAGCTTAGCTATTCTGGTTAAATGTGACCCTGTTTCATCTTTGATAGCGTTAGCTAATATATCACTATCAGCAAGATCTATTCTATTTAGATCTATAGTTCTAACCACTCTATCTGAATCGTAGTAATCAGAATCTTCTAGAGCAGTAAGTCTAAGTTTAGCAACATACACTTCGTTTCTAGTCCATAGTCTATCTGAATCAACATTAAATTCTAGTACAGCAAGTCTTGTCTCTAGATCTTGAACTTTAAGTTCGTCAGAATCTAATCTTGCGTAAATATCATCTATTTGTTCTTTAGTAACACCAATAGCTAAAATCTTTGCTCTTAAATCAGAATCATCTGAATCATGTCTTGCTGTCAATGTAGCTAAATCTTCTTCTACCTGAACTACTCTTTCTAATAATCTACCATCAGAATCTAATTGTCCTAATATTGAAGTTATTCTAGCTGCATCTGAATCTACATCTCTTCTAAGAGCACTAATAGCTAACATATCACTATCAAGTCTATTAATAATATCAAACGTAATAGTCTGCTCTGAATCAAGTGAAAGCTCTAAGTTGTCTACTTTTTCTTGAAGTGCTTGTATCTTTAAGCTATCTGAATCTGCATCAGCTCTTAAATTATTGACTTCATTTCTAAGATCAGACACAACTTTAAGATCAGAGTCAGTAAACAATGAATGCTCTCTAACCATATTTTCTACCCTATCAGAATCTAATCCTGATACAGCAGCTAATTTTTCTTCTATTAGAGCAACAATATAATCTGAGTCAATATTGACTCTGAACACACCTTCAAAATCACTGTTTTCATTAAAGTCAACAATAATACCAACGCCGGATTCGACGCGTACCATCATAGGGTAAAATTCAGAATCAAAACTATATGCCATGTGTTAACAACTCAACTTTATATATTTATTTAATACCAAATCTGATCTGGAGTTGAGGAACCTCCTCCTCCACCACCGCCGCCTCCACCTGAGACGTTTGTTGGAATTTGTCTTCTTACAGTAATATCTCTACTAAAATTATCTTCATTTTTTACAGCATCGGCATCATAAGGAACATTATTGTTATTTGATCTTATAGGAAATACATGCGTAGGTGTATATTGATCTCTTATTGTACCGCCAGCAGCAATTCTTACTCTGTTAGTAACAGAATCTCTAAACGATTCTCTTTGTCTTGTATTATATAATATAGGATTAAAATTTAATGTAAAGTCGGAATCAAACGATAAAGCTGAATCACTATCATCTGCAGAATGTAATAATTCACTAGTGTAATTTTCTGATGTAAACTGGCCTCTTTTTAAAGATGATTCATATAATAAAGTATGTAAAGATGACACTTCATCTGAATCTATTTGAGATCCAAAGATGCCCATGTCTCTAAAGTAGCCTGGATACTGGCCAGAATAACCAAACGAACTCCATGTAGATCCAGACTTAGTCCTTGGAACTGATCCAACATATTGACCGTCTACATAATATAAAGATTCACCGTTTCCATCTAATGCGGTTGTTCCTTTTCCTACTACAATTAGTGTCTGCCATTTTAATTCAATATCATAACCTGTATCATAAAATGCATTACCAACTCTATTAGAATAAAATCCTAAATCTCTTGTGTTATCCCTAATCATTGGCTGGTGGTCGTTATTACCTCTATAGAAAGTTCTCCAACCCGAATTAGTCTCTCTTGGATACCAAACAAAAAACATTGTATAGAATTGACCTAATGTTTCACTGTCAGGTGTAGTAAAAGTTATAACACCGTTTGTACCATCAACATCTAATCCGTCTTTACCTCCAATGTTTTGAATAGCTCTTACCCCAGATAAAGAATCAGAATCAACATAGAAGTCTTCAAGTGTTTCCCCGGATACATGTCCTCTAAATTTAACTCTATGAATTGGGTCTCTAGAATCAATAAAACTAGCTACAGGGTCATTATTACCTGTACCGTTTATAGTATGTTTTGCTAAATTGAGTTCGGTGTTAATATGAGATGGCCAGCTAGGATAACCAGATGCTCTAATGCTGGTTCTCCCGCCGTTTCTAATTAGATAGTTTCTAACAGGATGCTGATCAGAGTCAAAACCATTAGACCTAATAGCAAATCTCATGATTAGCTCCTCTTAAAGACTTACATTTGCAACAATATCACTTAAACCTGCGCCTGTAATTTTAATAGCTTGAGATGTTTCCCCACTAGATGAAGTAGTAACAGTTGTACTTGTTGTATCATCTCCGAAGGTCATAGTAGAACCATCAATTGTAAGATTTATATCTGTTGCTATTCTATCACCATTAATGTCAAATGCACTAATATCTACAGTACTACTAATAGTAGTTCCAGTATAGTTGTATGTAGATGATGCAGGTGTTACAGTAATACTAATTGGTGTATTAGGAGTAAAGACATGAACATCCATCCAATTACCATTATTTCCTTCTATACCCCAAATTCTATCTGTACTATCTCTAGCAACAGCATGGAATCTACCTGGTATTGTACCAGTTCTGACCCAGCCAGTAGTATTATTCCAAGCATAAGTATAGAAGACATCATAACAAATAACACCTAAAATGGTTCTAGCATCGTTTAAGAATACAGCATTTCTAATTGTCTTAGGTACTTCAACTTCACTATGGAATGTAAGAGCAGTAGCATCAGTTGAACTCACTGCGTAACTAATAATCGTCCGTGCATCGTTTGTAGAGTCAGCTGATTGATAAGAACTAGACATTGGTATTACTGATAAGTATCTATTACCACTATTCTTAAATGTTTCGTTCCAAATTACTGATGAGTGACCAGCATTTGATTGTGAAATACTAATTTGACCACTAAACCTAGCTGAGCTTGCATCAGCAATATTGTCTGCTTGACCTCTTGTAAACGTATCTGCTGTTGTATCCCATTCAAAAACAAACGGATGGTAATCATAGTTAGCGTCAAAGTAAGGTGTGTAGAATACTTTTGTATCGCTATCATTATATTTCGGGAACCATGTACTTGAATAGTTAAGTGTTTTACCAATTGTTGTATAACCTCTTGCACCACCATACAATGTATTTGATGTAGATGGTACAGTGTTGAAGGTATGTAAATCTGTAGTAGTATCTGCAGACACGTTATGCTTTGTAATATATTGAGTGTATTCATTAGCAGAGTTATTATAAAGATAAATTGGTTTATCATCTTGTGTACTTCTACCAATTAATTGTACAAAGTAATATGATCTTTGTGTTCTGTTTGCCTGTGTAGATGAATCAGGATCATCAAAATCAATATGACCTACACCTTCCATCGGTCTATTCATATACGAAGTTCTCCATTCAAAAGAGATCATTGAGATTCTAGAATCACCATCGCCCAAGCATGCTGGAACTTGAATGCCATCAATAGTAGTGTTGTTTGAAGTTGTGCCACCAGAGCTTGCAGCAACTTCACCACCTACATATTCATGATATGGTTGACCGTCAGGCTTGTTTGGCTCTGAACGTACTTGATACCATGAATAAACAGGCCGAGTGCTAAACATTCGTATTGAGTTAGTACTTCCGTCTGCAGCTACAAATCTTTTATATGGACCAGAAGTGTTAGATGGGTCAAGTGATTTAATATGAGATGTGTCAATATTATTTCTTCCATCATTACCTGTTGTTGTAACTTTATGATCATGTGCTACTGGTTTAGTAAGATGCATACAACCCATCATACCAGCTCTAGGTCCACCAGTACTGTATCCCGCATCACCTGTACTGTAGTTAGTGTATGTAGCTCCTGCAGTTGTAATTTCATAATCTGTTTTGCTTGAAGAACCATTTTTAAATACTGCACTAGTATTGAACACAGGTGCTAAAGTGGTTTTGTTATGACCTTCACCTTCAATATAGATATAATTATTACCAGCTCCGGATCTATCATCTTCCCAGACACTGGTTACACCTTTTTTACTTGCTTTTTTAATTAATGCCATTTTATACTCCGATTAAATTTCTTCTTGATTCATGAACCAGGTTACCACTTCAGCTTCATCTGCCCAATCACCTCTAGAACCATCTCCGTTTGTCTTCCATGGCTGCTCTTTAATTAGAGTAGAAACACCATCTTGAACAACATAAATTTTTGCAACTCCACCATCTAGTTCAGCACTATAATTAATAGTAGTAGTGACATCAGCACCTTCTGAATCTTGGTGTAAAATATTATCTTTTGTAAAACTAGTAGCCATAATAACCTCTTTGTATATTTATATTTTCTTGTACTTGAATTGAATGTTAAGATCTTCACCTTTGTTAGTAGAACCTACAGCATCAACATCGATGGTAATATAGTCACCTTCATTCATATTAATTATAGGATCTGTTACTGTAACTGTTGTAGCACTAGCAGAGAAGCTAAATGTTTCAGCTGAAGAACCATTTTTATTGACATCAATGGTAACTGTACCATCAGCAGCAGTACCTAACTTAGGACTTATAGAAAAAATTTGCAAATCAAAAGGTGCATACCATCTAGCTGTGCCAGTTGTTACAGAAAGCTCACCTTGTTGATACAAAGATATGTTAAAGATAGTATTTTCTTTTGCGACAACAGATGCAGAATCTGAATCAAAAGTGTTTGCAGTAACAATATCTGTAATTTTTTCTCTTAACTGAGTGGTATTGTCTAGGTATGTTCCGATGTCTTGTGGTTTGAATTTACCTAAGTTTGTATCATAGATAAGACACACATTACTTGGAATAGTAGGCACTGCTCTTATCTCAGCTGTAGTAGCATGTTTTTCTTGAGTGTGTTGCCAAACAGGTCTAAGTATACCTGTCCCATCTGAATCTACTTCTAGTTTTTTAACACTAATAGAATTTTTCATTCCAGAATGAACACCACATTGGTAGTAAATTGTTCTTATTGGCGAGTCAGAAGGAACAGTATAAACAACTTGACTTGAACCATTATTTCTAGAACCTACTACACCGTCATCACTATCAAGTTCACCATAAAAAGTATTAGCAGCAAAGTAAGTACCATCATCTGTAGTGAGGTAAAAAGGATGACCTTGAGTGGAGCTATCTAATATAAACGTATATACACCACCTCTATAGAATGGTCCAATAGTTGGGTTATTACCACTAGCAGTACCAGTGAATACAAACTGATTTGTGCCACTTCCATCTGAATCTACTGCTACGTTATAAGTTACTGTAGGAGCTGTAAGTAATGGAGGTGTAACATCTGAGTCAACTGTGAATGTTAATTTTTGAATGCCCATTCTTGTTTTAGTAACTGGATTAAGAACATTAGATTCTGAATCATAAGTAACCCATGAAACATTATTTTGACTACCAGCACTTTCTATCCATTTTAAAAATATTTTATGTGTCTGTGTCATACTAGAATGTATATCTCTAGCTGCAAAGTTACGTACAGTGTATGTACCTTTTCTATATATAGGCACAGTGCTTTGAGTTTGGTCTAAAAGTCTTACTCTCTCGTATGCTACAGTGCCTGGATTCCAAGACCACTTCCACATAGCGTTCTGGCCAGCACCTGGTGCATCAACGTTAATTGTAAATGTTTCCGGATCAACAGCTAAAGTAAATTCTAAAATACCATCACTATCTAATGCTTTATCACCAATAACAATAGACGAAGAACCAACCGCAACTTCACCTATACCTAAAGAAGTAGCGCTTACTTTTGAGTCTCTTACATTACCAGCTCTACCAACTAGCTTTGCAATTCCATGTGCTTTAGATCTTCTTGCCATTATAGTAACCACTCCACGTCTATAGCGTACCTACCTGAAATAATTTCAACATTATATGTACCGTAAGGCTGCCCATTTGATTGTACAATAAATCTTTTATTACTAGTATCATGTGTAACAGTTATAGCAGGAGGAGAGCCTATTGTGCTACCAGCTGACATCTGTGAACTAGTCCATGTACCATTTACAGTTCTTAAACCCCAAGATGCATCTGATCTAGCACCAGAACCCGAACCACCATTATGACCTGCATAATCATACTTAATTATATGTGCGTCATAATAACCTGCACCTTCTTGATTGTGAGGTTCACCGTAACTTATAATACAAATAGTAGATTGACCTAAGTTATAATCTATTCTACATACTTTTCTTTCAGCAAAATATCTAGCATCATCAAGATCATTTTCACTATCTGTAGCTATAGATGCTGCACCTACTAGTTTTAAATGATATTCTGGAGTACCATCACTATCTAGACCATTTCTTCTTCTACCAAATCTAGCACCTTTAACAGTATAAGGATTAGTGGTTGTTAACGCTGCAGCAACATTTTCATAAACTATTCCTACCACTTGATCTGAATCAAAGCCAGCACTTCCAGTATTTTCGTTAATAATGGCAACAACTTGGTCACTATCAAAACCAGTTACTTGTGTTCCTAGATATCTATAAACAATTAATACATCTTCTGAATCAGGAGCTGTTAAAAGATATATACTTGACCCATCTGTTGCAGTATAATCATCTGAGTCTTGTAACAAAATACCATTTAAAAATACTTGTATTTTACCTGGCGTGTAACTTAATACAGAACCATTTTCATCTCCGCCAGAGAATTCAGAATCAAAAGGAGTATGACTACCTGCAGGAGCTACCTTATAGATATATTTGTTTGTGATAACATCATCTGGCGAACCAAGATATTTAACCACTGTAAGTATATCCTCTGAATCAGTAGCTTCTGTAAGTACAACTGATGTACCATTTATTGCTGTATAATCTCTTAAAGCTCCTTCAGTTAATAATAAACCGTTTAAGTATACTTGAATTCTACCTACACTGTATGATAAGGTTTGATTATTATCGTCCTCACCTGTAAACGTTGTTTGAGGAGCAGCTGTAGTAAAATTATAAACAGTTTGTGTTATATTAGAAGTAGTAGGACGAGCTACTAAAGTTCTAATTACAGCAGATTCAGAATCTAAATCATTACGTAAATTAGCTACAGTGGTTAAATCTGAATCAGTTAACCCACTTAACTGCGCAAACTTAGCATTAAACAATGCATAGTCTGAATCCATAGAAGTTCTTAATGCTTGAATAACTAAGCTATCGCTATCAGCATCTCTTCTTAATTCTGAAATAGCAGCTACATCAGAATCGACAGAACCTGATGTTGAGTTTTCAGTAATAATAGACTTAATTTGATCGCTATCAAAACCAAAAGGTTGCCATGTGGTTAGAGGAGTTGATCTAGCAAAAATTGTAATCTGGCTAAACTCGTTAGGGTAGCCTGAAGTGCCTTGAGTGGTAGTAATACTATTAGTACCGACCGTTGCAATAACTCTAGCATCTGAACCACCAGAGTTTCTAGCAATTTGCTGACCAACAGAGAAAGAACCCTGTACAGTTTGACCAGGTGGTATAGTACTAAACGTCATTGTACTACTTGGACCTGTTTGAGAGTTGGTTACGAATCCTGTATTAGTATATCCAGATAAAGGCCCATTAATATTTGTTAACACGTATGCTTTAAACGGCTGAGCTATAAATGCTATATCTCCAGCTTTAGCTTCACCGACAGCACCACCGTTAGCACTATTTTGATTTAAAACACTTAAGGTAGCGTTACTGGTTATACGATATACTCTATTTGTTCTATTACGAAAATCAGAATCTAAGTCAGAAGTAAGTGTAGTAGTTCTAGCTAACACTTCAGTGTCTGCTCTAACAATACTTGTAACGTTATCTGAGTCAAGAGCACCAGCAGCAGCTAAAGTTTGTACTGTAGAGTTAAGACCACTAATTGTAGTACTTTCACTATCAATAAAAGTTCTAATAGTATCTTTAACCATGTCACTATCAAAACCAAATGGCTGCCAAGTAGTTAAAGGACTAGACCTAGCATAAATTGTTATGTTGCTGAATTCGTTTGGATAACCAGACGTACCTTGGGTTGTAGTGATTGTATTCGTTCCTACCGTAGCAATAATCCTTGCATCTGATCCACCAGAGTTTCTAGCGATTTGTTGACCTACTGCAAATGAACCTTGAACTGTTTGTCCAGGTGGAATAGTATTAAAGGACATAGTACTACTAGGACCTGTTTGTGAATTGGTAACAAAACCTGTATTAGTATAACCTGATAACGGTCCAGTAATATTAGTAAGAACATATGCTTTAAATGGATGTGTAATAAAAGCAATGTCACCTGCTTTAGCCCCACCTGTAGCTGCTCCGTTAGCCGCGTTTTGGTTAAGAGTGCTTAATTCAGACGAAGATGTAATTCTATATACTCTGTTTGTTCTGTTTGTATAATCTGAATCAGTTAAAGCACCGCTACTAGTACTTTGCAAAGATGTTACGTCATTTCTTAAAGTAGAAACAACAGAAAGATCGCTATCTGTTAATCCTTCAAAAGTTTCAAATTTAAAATTAAACAAAGCATAATCAGAATCAATAGCTTGTCTTATAGCTTGAATAGAAATACTATCACTATCAGCATCTCTTCTTAGTTCTGCAATAGCTGATACATCGGAATCAGCTGAACCCCCAGATACGTTAACAACTTCATCTCTAACAATACCATCATCTCTAACTAGTCTTGAAATATACCATGATTTTGATCTACGTCTTGCCATATTCTATTTAATCCTTACCAATTGATAGTTCCAATACCTTCTGTAAATTTATACACTCTGTATCCAGGTCTAGTAGTAATAGTTTCGTATGTTAACCCAGCGCCTATAGTAGGGGCATCAAAAGTATCTGCGTATGCTATAATAACACAACCGTTGCCTCCATCACCTCCAGCGTATTCACCAGGTGAGCGACCGCCACCGCCGCCGCCTCCACCGAAGCCATCTGTACCAGGTGAACCTGCACCTGTGTGGTTGCCATCACCGCCACCACCAGAGCCTCCTGTACCACCACCATCTTTAGAAGAGGTTACTCCACCTCCACCACCACCTGCATAATAAACAGCTGAACCTGTTATACTGTATTGTCTTCCAATACCACCTGCACCACCGTAATCACTAATACCATTAGCACCTGCGCCGCCAGCTCCACCACCGCCACCGCCACCAACTTCACCAGAGCCGCCTCCATTACCTCCAGCAAAACCATAATCAGTTTCATAAGACGCAGAAGCAGCACCACCAGATCCAGAAGCAGAACCACCACCACCTGATGCACCAGCAGAACCATTTGCACTGTTTGATCTAGCTCCGTAACCACCTCCATCAACATAATCAGAATCTGATATATCAGAGTCAGTAGTCACAATAATTCTAGTAGTACCACCTATACCACCATTGCCTCCATTGCCTACGGCTCCGCCAGAACCAACCTCAATTTGCATTTCAAGACCTATAAGACTATAGGTACTTTTAAAAGTGACGCCGCCGGCACCTCCTCCACCACCTCGTGACCAACCACCCCCTCCGCCTCCACCGACGAGAAGATATTCAATTTGAGATGGTTTTTGAAAACCTGGCCAGTTATTATCTGTAGTAAGAGATACTAGATCGTTAAGTCCAAACACACCTGAAACGGCTGTATTGGAAATTGTAATATTCTTGCCAAGAGTTCTACCTCGAAAGCTCATTAAGAAATTTCCTCATATGAACAAATAGCTTCTAAATCACTATCAGCGCTAGCTAATAATCTTAAAGAATCACCTTCTTCTAAATAAATTGGTTTAGTGATAATATCTAAAGTACTATCTGCAGGAACAGAAACAGTATATGTCAAATAATGTTGAGTTCTATTATTTGAACCAGCTTTCATAATACTTGTAGTGATACCTGCAGCTGCACTACCATCAATGTTTGCAACATACAATGCATTTAATTTAATTACTTTTCCCGAATCACTATCATTAGTAACAAAATCTGTAGCCGTGGTTGTAACTTCCATCGCTGCAGACTTTCCCGTGATAGTGGTTACATTTACTATATTAGGGGCTGCCATATCTTATCCTCCAAAAACTATTGCCATGGCTATTGCTTTACCGGTCGTTACACCAGAGCTATTTTCATTTACTATTGCTACAACTTGATCACTATCAAAACCAGATTGAGTTGTACCAAGATACTTAAAGATTGAAACTACGTCATCTGAATCAGGTGCTGCTCTTAATGTAACAGTACTACCATCAGTAGCAATATAATCATCTGAATCTTCAAGTAAGATACCATTTGAGTAAACTTGAATCTTACCAGCTGTATAACTTAATGTATTACCGTGTTCGTCACCTCCAGTGATTTCTGAATCGCCTACTACACTGTTTCCATCTACACCATACTTATAAGTAAATCTAGTAATGTTAATTGCATCAGAAACAGTCGCATCAACACCCAGATACTTAATAATAGATAACTTGTCATCACTATCAGCTGCAGTAACTAATGTAACAGATGTACCATTAGAAGCTGTATAATCAGTAGTATCTAACATTAAGATACCATTCAAGAATACTTGAATTTTACTTGACACATATGATAATGTATTTCCGTTATCATCTGAACCACTAAATGACGTCTGGCCTTGTGTAGCTGTATAATCAAATCTAGATAAACTTAAACTTAATTTATTTGCTCTATCTGAATCTAAATCGTTCCTAAGATCTGCTACAGCTTTAAGATCAGAATCGGACATACCTATTACGTTTTCATTCATAATAGCTACGATAACTTCGGAATCATATAGAGCTTCGTGTTTTTGAATTACTACTACATCATCTGAGTCAGCTGCTAAGTTTAATACAACAGAAGTACCATTAGTAGCAACATAATCATCTGAGTCATTAATAAGTACACCATTTATGAATACATTGATTCTGTTAACTGTATACGCCAACGTTTGATTGCTTCTATCAACACCACTAAATGTTGATTGACCTTGAACAGCTTTATATTTGAAAGTAGTAAATTTAACTTCTTTTTGAACTGATCCACTACCACGTAAATTTTCTAAATCATTTCTAAGATCTGCTACTACCTTTAGATCTGAATCAGTCATTCCTGTTCCAGAGCTAGTTGGATTCTCATTAATAATAGCTACAATCTGATCAGAATCAAATCCAGAACCTACGCTTAATCCATCTACAGTTTCTTGTAATGCTTGTAATTTTATTGAATCAGAATCAACATCACTTCTTAATTTAGCAACGACAGCTAAATCAGAATCTTGCATACCTGATTCTGATATTACTGCTATCATAGAAGCAATTTGATCTGAATCAAAACCTTGTTTACCAATCTTGATAGAGCCTACCATTCCAGAGTGTACTGTACATTGATACACTAAAAACTCAGGTGCGTCCATAGGTACTACAAATTTTACTTCTCCTATTTGAGCACCGTTATTAGAAACCCCTGTTGAATAAGCAGAACCACCACTAGATAATCTAATCTGGAATGGATGACCACTTGCATTAACTCTAAAATTATAGGTATGACCTCTGTTAAGATATAGTGTTGGGTTATCTACACCTGATGGAAAACCATCTCCGGTGAATGTATATGCTGAAGCCCCGTTATTAGTAACATTAAACGAAACATCCATTTCGGTTCTAGTAGCTTGTATAGATGTCTCGTCAGAATCAAGTCTAGATTGAATAGTGCTTATAGTCGTATCAATAGCTTGTAATTGTAATTCATCTGAGTCTGCTCTAGTCTCTAATACATCTAAACGACCGCTATGTAATTGTAATACTAATTCATCAGAATCTAACCTAGGAGCTAAACTAGAACTCAATGCTTGAATTGCTAAAGAATCTGATTCAGCATTTTGTCTCAATACTACTATAGCAGCAGCATCTGAATCAGCATCTCTTTTTAAATTAGCTAATGATAAAGAATCTGAATCTTGAGATAATAATATAAGTTGAATTCTAGCAGTCTCAGAATCAATATCTGATCTTAAAGCATCAACTTCATTTCTAATATCTGCAACTACTTGCAAATCAGAATCAGTCATACCAGTACTTGGTACAACGTTTTCATTTATAATATCCACTATTTGATCGGAATCAAACCCTGCTTGCACAGTACCAAGAAATTTAATAACTGTTAACACATCATCTGAATCTGGTGCGTTTATTAAAGAAATTGTTGACCCGTCAGTAGCTAAGTAGTCAGTTGTATCAGTAAGTAAGATACCGTTTAGGTATACATGAATTTTATTAACAGCATAACTTAATGTTCTACCATTATCATCTGCTCCTGTAAAATCAGAATCGTTAGCAGATGAAGTAAATGTAAAAGCTGTTACATTAATTGCCTGTGAACCACCTAGGCTAGCTACTGTTGTTTCTAAAGCTTGAAGTTTAGCTGAATCTGAATCTACATCGTTTCTTAAAGCGCTAATAGCTAATGTATCAGAATCTAGTCTAGCTACCAAAGGAGCGTCGTTATAAGTTCCAGCTACAAGAGCATCAACATCTTCTCTTAATGCTTGTATTTCAATACTATCTGAATCAGCATCTGCTCTTAAATTATCTACATCATTTCTAAGAGTAGCAACAACAGCTAAATCTGAGTCGCCTATACCTACAAAGTTATCAATCTGAGTCTGTAAATTTTGAATTACAGTTTCATCTGAATCTAGTCTAGTATTAATTGTAGTAATATCAGAATTATTAGCTAATTTAATCCAGTTACCTGCATGTGCAAAATAACCAGCACCAGTTGCATGTACGTGTGCAAACATACCATGATATGTTGTCGCGTTTGGTAAATCAACTTCATTAGAATATACGTTTGCAAATAATACTTTGTTACCGTTACCATCGATGTCACCAGACATTGTACCACCAGCTAATGGTAACCTTGCCGAAATTGCAATCTCATCTGAATCTAATCTGCTATTTACATTATTAATAGAAGTGCCAAGATTTTGAATAGCAATTTCATCAGAATCTGCTCTAGTTTCTAATACATCTAAACGACCGCTATGAGTTTGTAATTTAGCTTCATCAGAATCTAGTCTTGGAGATATTGTTGTGCTTAGTGCTTGTATAGCTAATGAATCTGATTCAGCGTTCTGTTTAAGAACTACAATAACTGCGGCATCAGAATCAGCGTCTCTTCTCAAAGCACCTAAAGATAATGCATCTGAATCTTGAGATAATAATATAAGTTGAATTCTAGCAGTCTCAGAATCAATATCTGATCTTAATGAATCTACCGTGCTTCTTAAAGTATTGACTACAAGAGTATCTGAATCTTCATTGCTTTCTAAAGAAGCAATTCTACCACCATAAGCATTTAATGTAGCAGTATTAGTATCTATACTACCTTGAATAGCTTGAACTTTAGCTGATTCTGAATCTCTACTTAACTCCAATAAAGTAATACGACCACCTTGTGAGTTGGTAGTAGAATTTAAAGTTTGAATATCGTTAAAGTTAGATGTTATTCTGGTATTGAAAGCTGTAAAATCTGAATCTAAATCATTGCGAAGATCAGCAACTACTTTTAGATCAGAATCAGTCATTCCGTCTTGATTCTCTAGTGTGGTAATTCTTCCATCTAGTAATTGTAATGCAGTCTCATCTGAATCAGCTCTAGTTTCTAATACATCCAAACGACCGCTATGAGTTTGTAATTTAGCTTCGTCAGAATCTAGTCTTGCAGAAGTGCTACCAGCACCTGAACTTTCTAATGTAGTAATTCTTCCATCTAATAATTGTAATACTAATTCATCAGAATCTAATCTTGATACAATTGTAGGATCGTTTACTACGTTCTCGTTAATGATAGCTACGACTTGATCGGAATCAAATCCTGTATCATCAACTGCGTTTTCTAATGTGGTAACTCTACCATCTAGTAATTGTAATACTGTTTCATCTGAATCAGCTCTGGCTTCTAAGCTGTTAAGTCTATTGTTTTGAACTGTATTAGAAGCTTGATTAACATTTACATCATTTTCAATATCAGAAAGTCTAGCATTTACTCTAGCACTTTCAGAATCCATATCAGTTCTAAGAGCTTGAATAGCAGTAGTATCAGAATCTAAGTCTGCTCTAATAAGTGTAATATAAGCAGCATCTAAATCTGCTTGTGATTTAAGAGCTTGAATTACAGCAGAATCAGAATCAGCATCTCTTCTAAGTACCGCTATAGCAATTTGATCTGAGTCAGCATTTGAAAGTAATAATTGAATACGAGATGTTTCAGAATCAAGGTCGGCTTTTAGTTGAGTAATAGCAGTATTAGTAGCAATGCCATGTTCAGCGAACATGTTAACAACTTCTTCTGAATCCAACATTGTAAATACAAAATCAGAATCAACTTTTCCTAAGTTGTTGTTAACAATATTAATGATAGCTACTGTGTTCTTAGTAACCGAACCCATAACTTTATCTGAGTCATAGAACCACCCGTGTTCTCTACCCATATTATAGACTTCTTCAGAGTCTAAAGTAGCTTCAAAACTAGCAGTTAATCCAGCTACATCTATATTTTTATTAATAGTTTGTACTGTTCTGTCTGAATCATAACTAGCAGCTGCTACATTAAAACCTTTTATAGCAGATTCAATTACTAAATCCGAATCATGGAAAGGATTGTATCCAAAACCTCCAGCAGAAGAATAATAATTAAATATGTTCGCGCCGCTAGGGTCATATGCAAAAACAAAACTACGTAAGAATGTTAATAAAGACCTTTCCGAATCAAGATCAACTTCTAAACCAAACAATCTAGCATCTTGAACTGCTTGATCAGAATCCATATCGTCTCTTAAACGACGATTTTCTCTTACTTGATCAGAATCATTGTCTGCTACTAAACCATAAACTCTCTCTTTTAAAGCTTGAACTTTAGCAGACTCAGAGTCTATAGATAATTGTTGTAAGATAAATTTGGTATTAGAAATTATTCTATCAGAATCAATATCAGCTGATAATTTATTTTCTATAGCTTTTGTTAAAGCGTAATCAGAATCTAATCTAGCTAATATGTTTTCTATTTGAGTAGCAAGATATTGTAAGACAGGGCTATCACTATCAACATCGTTTCTTAATTTAGCTACAACAGCTAAATCAGAATCAGTCATTCCAGCGCCGCTGCCACCTCCACTTAAAGAAGATAAAGCAGCAATGTCAAGATTTTTTAATACAGTAGCAACTACAAGATCAGAATCATATACAGATTCTGTATTTGAACTAATATAACTTGTTACAAATTCTTCAATAGTTTGAGCAGGAGTGCTAATACTAATACCTTGCAAGCCACTGAGCACACCAGTCCTAGGGTTATACGTAAATCTTGCCATCAAAGTCCTCTAGAGTTTTATTATTTATTGTTATAAATTTACAGTTTTATAAACATCTTCATACCAGGAAGGTAATTCTGGCTCTCTATCATCAACCACAACCCACACATCTCCAGAGTTGTCCATTATTCTTTCATTCATAGCGCCAAGAGTTTGAAAACCTAAAGGCATCATGTCATTATCTTGTTCATTAAGTTTATCCTTGTAAATAGATTCTGAAGGATTAGTCTCAGTTAATTCTTTCCAATAATCAGAACCTACACACCAACCGAATAAAACCATACACATAACTAAATCATCATTAGTACCTGGTTCTGCTTCAAAGGAAGAATTTACATTATCATTTTTTCTAGTAAATGTTGTCATCTCAACATAAATTTCATAATCTTCTGTAATAAGTTTATCAGTTTCAATTAAAGATTTAAAGTTTGAACAACCTTTTGTCTTAACTGATGAGCTTGTTGTAACTCCTAATTTAGAACCTTGTCCATCGCCTAGTACAAAGCCTGCTCTTCCTTTTGATACTGTCTTAAGTAAATTATCATATTCAAAATCTTCATGTAATGTACCTACTACTTGACCTCCAACATCGTTAGCTTCAACGAGAATATGAGCATTATTAAAATAATGTCCTATGTTAGTTAAAAATTGAGGATAAATCATAGGTGTAATAGTATTAGATCTAAATTTAGCTACTACTTTATAAGGTACTGTTGTAACATCAAACACAACAAATGCAGAATAGTCTAATCTTAAACCTCTGGCACAATCAACTGTAATTAAATATCTATGATCTTCTTTTGGTTCTTCATAAAAATCAACTTCGTCTTTTTTTCTAATAGGGTTAATGAAGGACATAGAAGCTAATTTAGAAGGAGATATAAGAGTAGAAGCTGAACCTATAAATTGAGTTTCAAATTCTTGTCTAAATTGATCTTCTGAAGTGTTTGCTATTTGTTGTTGCTTCCAATCTTCATCTCTTCCTGGCACATCCCACCAATTAATTTCTATTGGCTTGAAAGCTGATCTTTGTTCTTGAGCTTCCATCCACATTTTATAAAAATGATTCATACCTTTTGGTGTAGACACAACTATCATTTTGGTATCAGCACCAGATGAAATGGTAGGATAAACTGAACGGAAAAAGTCTTCTGCGTCATGTGGAGGAACGAACGCAAATTCATCTAGAAAAATTAATGAGAAGGACATACCACGAGCAGCGGATCCAGAGCTTGAAGTAGCTATAACTCTACTTCCATTTTCTAAATTAATAGATCTTTTATTATATGTTTCTACACCTTGCTGTAACCAGAAAGGTAAACTTTCGTATGCTAATTGTAATCTACCTAATAGTTCTTGAGCTAGTTCACCTTTGTTAGCTAGAATACCTACATTCTTTCCTTGATTAAAAAGAATATACCAAAGAATAAAAGCAACACTTGTTGTAGATTTACCACACTGTCTAGGCAGTTTACAAATACTAAATCTGTTATTTTTAAAACTATCTACCATATTTTTTTGAAAATCATACAAAGTAAATGGAATAGTTCCATAATCAACTGACATAATTTTTACATATGTTTCAGCAAAATATATAGGATCTTCCATACATCTTTTATATTCTCTAAGTTGTTCTGGGGTATATTCTAGATTAGAATGTGGTGCTTTTACATTTGGGTTACCCAAATAATGGGATACACCTGTTGGATTTCTATCAAATAGCTCTGGGTGAGTCTCTTCTGTTGGTGCGTCTTTGTAAGTTCTTTGTTCGGATAACCAACCAAGTAAATCTTTTTTACTCTTAACTAGTATTTCACCATATGCTTTCCAATCTTTATGTAGATTAGAATCATATTCTTTTTTAAATACTACTTGATAATTACTCATTCTTTACCTAGAAGCTCTAATAAATCTTTTGTGTTTAACTTAACATTTAAATTATTATTTGTAGTAACTTTCTCTTTATTAGGGTTGTTAAGTTTTTCTGTACGCAATTGGTGTTCCATCATCTTCTGTGCTATATCACTTAATGCTGTAGCTGTTCCAGTTGCTACCTCAATAGCTCTTGGATGTTCTGATTCTTGTGCTAACTGAACAGCTGCATCAAGAATGTCTTGTAATCTTTCTGCTGATGAATATAACAACTCTCTGGAATAAGTATAATCATCGCCTCTATTTTGAAGTATCTTTGCTACGTCTTTCTCTATAGTAGATACTTCTTGAGAAATATCTTTCTCACTCATAAAATAATCTCCTGTATATCTATAATAATCTAAATATGTAGAAGCTTGTTTTACGAACGAGAAGCTACTCTCTATTATTATTTATAAAGGTACTATGATTACATTCTTTACAAGTGGTTCTACAGGCAAACCAAAACAAATTAGATATCAGTATTCTGCTTTAGATAAATTAGCTGATAGAGCTATAGAACTGTACAAATATGATAGCTCTTCTAGAATTTTAAATTTATATCCTAACAGTTCTATTGCGCATTATACTATAAGTTCTTATCCAGCTCAAAGAGCAAAAGCTGAGTTGTTAAATTTTTATTGGAATGTATACGGTTTTTATTCAGTTTTTAAAAATTTTAATCCAACCCATATAGCATGTTTACCTAGACATATTATGTTGCTATCTAAAACTAAAACGTGGAAAGATATCGACTTTTTAGGATGTACTATTATAATAGGTGGTGATAAGATAGATAAAGATATGCTTAAAATGTTAATTAACAAAAAAGCAAAAGTTATAACTACTTATGGTTCTACAGAAAACGCGCCCCCGGTTTTATTAGGAGAAAACTCTCTATGGATGACATCAATAGAAAAAAATGTTACTTTGAAACATGATGGTGAATTGTATATTAATAATAAACCTACAGGAGATTTATTTAGAATGAGTGAAGATAGATATTTTAAATTTGTTTCTAGAAAAAATAAAATTATCAACAAAACTTGGAAAAAATAATGAATCCATTTTACTTATTACTCCCGGAAGACAAACCAGCTATAAGTGATATTAATGGTACTATTACTTACAAAGACTTAATTAAAGAAGCTGTTGAAATAAAAGACTGGTTAATGTCTATGGGTTACAAAAATGGCCATAGAATTGGTGTAGCTGGTAATCAATCTATCAGAACGTACAAATATTTTTTAGCTGCTCAAATGCTTTCTTCAGCTGTAGGATTAAGATTAGATCATAAAGGTAATGATTGGAATTTCAAAATTCCTGCAGCTAATATTAATGTTGTTTTAGAACTTAAAGACGAAGTAGTAATACATCACAAACATTTTGATAAAACAACAGAATGTCCTAAAGAATTTGCTATGTACTTTAGTTCAGGAACTACTAGTAATAATTATGGTAGACCACAAACTACACCAATGGTTTGGGAAGTGGATGATTATAATTGGGGACAAAGTTTAGAAATAAACCATTATTGCAGAGCATTAGTTAATCCTTATGTTAGAGAATCATCAGATCAAAATATTCAAATACAAGCTATGCAGCCATGGATTACTTGGGGCCAAGAAATGGTTACATCCAATTTAATTAAACAAGGTCATACTATTTTAGTAGATAAGTTATCTGAATGGGATACATTAGTAGATAGATATAAACCTACTTGGACAACTTTATTTCCTATGATAGCTCTTAAAATTTTACAAGCCAACAAAGGTACAGATCATAGTTTTAAATGTGTAGAAATGTCAGGAGCTAGGCCAACTAATAAACAGATTGAAGATTTTAGATCATTCTTTAATTGTAATTATTTTATTTCTCACTATGGTACATCTCAAGCAGGAAATATAATGTATACTAGTGGTAACGGTTCTAATCTTCAACATATAGGCAAACCTTGTGAAGGATTTGTTCATGCTTATGGTAAAGACTTTGTACGTATAGGTAAGAATAATACATTTGAAATGAAATGGCCAGCATGTCCTCCTTGGCTAGTAAATGAAGATGGTTACTATGATTCAAATGATGTGGTTGAAATGGGTAAAGATGGAAATTATCAATTTTTGGGTAGAGCAAATGAAATGCTTATGATAAGAGGTGGATCTAAATTTCAGGCTCCTAGTGTTGAAGATAGGCTATTAGAAAATTTTAATATTAAAGAAGCTTATATTTTTCCTATACCAGATCCATCTATTACTGACAAAGGTTCTTTATTTCAATTACCTGGATGTTTGTATTTTGGTAATCTTTCTCCAGAAGAAGTTAGCGAAGTTTGTAATAATGAACTACCTCCATATATGCGCCCAGTAAAAATTTTTAAATTAAAAGATAAACTTTCTAAATTTACAGAAGAAAATATATGGAAGGTAAGACGATTAAATATGTATGATACTATAAAAGAGAATTATAATGAATGGTGCGAAGCTTCTTATCATCAATAGCCTTCAAGGTGCAGGTGGACATAGATTAGGTAGAATACTATCTTGTTTTGAAGACGTATATTGGTATTCTCATCCTAATAATGGTTTAGAACCATGGTCATTAGCTCTTAATAATAAAATAAAAGAATCTACTATATCAAAATATCATTATGATAGAATTCTATCTAATGGTGAATCTATACCACTTATTGGAAGTCGTATTGAGAAATATTGGGACTCACCAAAGTGGTATAACAATTGGTTATCTATTATGAAAACTTTAGATCTACCAGATAAGTTTTTAACATTTGTAGTACACGATAGTCCCAAATATTTAAGATCATTTTTTCCTGAAGCTTTTATTGTTAATTTAATTAGTGATCCTGATAAGTCAACAGACAGGCACATGAATACATCTGCCAAATTTAGAATTGATTTCAAAATGAGAGGTCAAAGACCTGATTATAAAAGTGTTTGGGTAGAAGCATCTGAGCAATTGCTTAGTACAAATAAAGATGCTACTGAAGCAGATTTATGGGAGTACATGTATAAAACAGATCATTATCAAGGTATGAAAATTAAAAATAGAGAAGCTAATAAACTTAACTTTAAAGAAAAATCTTATGCAAATATTACTTTAGATTACGAGTCTTTAAAATTGTATGATTTAGAAAAATATTTTGGAGTATTGGATGCTAGTCACAAAAGACTCTTGCACCAATGATCAGTTAGAAGAGTTTATAACTAAAACTAGAAAAATAGGTTATAGAGATCATAAAACTGTTAAGAGTTTAGAAATAGAAAAAACTATTAATGAAAAATGGGGTAAGTTCTTTTTTACTTTTAAAGAA
>Ga0070750_10000110_pt1 | contig 37790 bp, 26 predicted proteins | sample VirMetDEL_Nov_24_FD_77013 | JGI IMG/M metagenome (GOLD analysis project Ga0070750, IMG submission 77013) | Aqueous microbial communities from the Delaware River and Bay under freshwater to marine salinity gradient to study organic matter... | ecosystem: Environmental > Aquatic > Marine >...
ACCGCTATAGTTCGCCTAGTACAATTAAAACAAACTACGCTCGTAGGTGGCGTGGTGTAGAAGGAACTGTTCGCGGCCCATACGATCCTGACATGTTTGGGTTTGGTTTTGAGAATCCCGTAATGGATTACCCGTTTGTTTCTGGTTACTTTAAGTTTGACCACATGGACGGCAGGTATGTCAAATCTAGCTTCTTGGGCGAAGGCTTCGGTCAAAGTAGCGGCTTGTTCACTACCACCCCTTCTGTATATCATAATATTGGATGGAGATACACGGCAGATACTAGCAACGGATTATTCCAAAATCAGCTACCCGGATACACAGGTATAAATAAAACTTCTGACTGGACCTCGCTTTCTAATGGGACCGTTGACTTTACGGGCGACCCTCTTTACGGAAAAATTGCAGACGCATTTGATAGAGCTGTCAGAGTTTCTCAACACACACAGAATATCAAGTTTGAAGACGTAGACGTGTCAGACGGATTCTCTGTGTTCTTGAGGTTTACTCCAGACAACACGGTTTCAGGTGTTGGCTATAATTTGTTCGAGAGTGGCGTGCTTGTTTCTCGCTGGACGACTCCAAACAATATGGATTTTGCTCTGGGATACAATGGAGGCAAACTTACTGCTTACGCACAAGAAGACAACGGTAATATTATACAAATTAAAGACGATGTAGATTATAATGAATATACATACCCATTAAATGTAATGGTCACATATACTGCTGATAATAAATTAAGATTATATGCAGATAATGAGGCGTCTGGAGACTGGAATGTTCTCCGTAATACATCGGCTGCTTTTACTAGAAACTCTGTAGATACAGACATCGTAGTTGGATGGTCTGAAGGCTCTGGCGTTGGAATGAATATGCTGGTCAGCGAAATCGGTCTATCTTCTGGTAATATCTTAGAATCCAAACTTGTTGATAAAACCTTTAAGCAGGTGAATGCTGACAAATTCTTAGAGAACAGTCGTGTTCAATACTTAGATCCCGGCTACGATTACACAAAGAACCGTTACAAACTTTGGGATCGTGTTAACGAAGACACTTATAATGATTGGCAAATTGGTGCATTTAAGTATTGTCCTTTCGGTCCAGCTTTCGATCAGTGGCAGTTAAGACCTAATACCGAACAGATTGTTTTTGAATACTGCTGCGACGGTGTGCCTTACATTCCTAAAGTTTCTAGAACCTTGCCAAACTTTGTGTTGGACGATAAGGCCAGCGTTGCCTATCACTCCCAATTAGAAAATGACTTCCTAAGATTCCATCTTTCGGATGTTCCCAATAGATTTGAGTCGGTGCAGCGTAGAATCACAAAGAATATACCAAATGGCTACAAATTTTCAGAGCGAGCGTTGGTTGTTGAAAGTGTAATTAACCACACGTCTAGCGGAGAAATTTCTTGGCAAGACTGTGCGGGAACTATGGGGCCAAAACTTATCGTCAGCCTCTACACAAAATCTAAAGAGTCCTACTGGAATGATGAAAACCCATACGGTCTAGTAAATAGAAAAGTACATTACATTGAACCTTCTAGCTGTATCATGAGGCTAGACACAACGTTTGATTACGAAGATCTCTGCGAAGAGACAGAAACTTGGACGCTGTTTGATAGAGAGTCTACACTAAACGAGTTCACAGAAAAGTACCATAAAGACGATGTGAACCAGATGTTTGTACAGTACGACTTGGTTTATCCAACTGGAGACTACACTTCTAAACTAGAATTACATTCGTCTCACGTTAGAATGGAAGACGCCAATGTTGACTATCTTACAACGTTTGATTCCGGCATACTTTACACCAGTGGAGCCTACCACGCTGGCGACTCATTAAACCTTGTCGCTGGAGAAAACCCTGAGCCAATCAACCAGTACCTAGACCTACTAATAGGCACACCGCTTATTTTAGGATCTGAGCCTTCAGGTTTGTACTTGTACTCTAGTGGTAATTTTGTAGGCGATGGCTCAATGTCCCTGTTCACCCCGCAGCATTCGGGCGTGGAACATATGAACCTGTTTACTTCTGGAGGTATTTGGTTTGACCATAATGACTCCATGAACTTAGCACTACCCGAAGTTCTTGGTGTAGATTCTAACTATGTATACCTTTACATGCTTGGCGAACCCGGAACCAACGCCAACGACTCACTCAAAACATTTATACATGGTGCTAACAACTCTGGTATTTACTCCCTACATAATTTATATCTATTTAATAACGGGGTCACTGGAGGTGCTGTTAGTGGTGATTTAAACATGTATACGTTTGGGGCCGCAGCTTACCTAGAGCCGTTCTCGGAAGCTGACATGCCGCTGTTTATCAGCACTCCTCAAACGCCCGCCACATCTATGCCGTTGTATACTACTAACTATCTGCCAACGCTGCCACATAGCGGATCAATGAATCTGTATACAAGTAGCCTGAGTGCCGCTCTCGGAATGGGCTCTTCTTATAGCTTCTGGTATAATAAAGATTATGGAACTGGAATAGAAATTAAAGACGAACCGAATGCAAGCATACCAGTAAGCGACGAAATAAGAGGTGTTGATTTAACCGCCTATGGGTCATGCGAAGGAGATAGTCCTAGCAAAGCTATTGATCAAGTGCTTTCCACAGACTGCACCGTATGGAGAGACGAAGTTTGCAATGAGGGTGGTATATTTAGAGCAAAAGCCACCTATACAAATATTGATGTGGGATATGAAAATAATTACTATGGCATTAGAAAATACACCGGCTTGATTCCGGGAATATCTTACGAAGCAACGCTGAATATCAAAACAGGCCACACCGATCCGATTGCAACTCCTAGAAACTTTGAAGATTGGGAGTATGGCATTTGTGGTCCTAACTGGGACGCAGACGGATGCTGCACAGAAGATTGTGATCAAGACATAGCATACTCGGGAGTCAAGCTAATTGGTGATGAGTCTAATTTACCAATCGAGCCAGATTTTGTACTAGCTTCTGGCAGAAGCCCTGAAGATAACTACGGAGCAGCTGTTTCCGTTAAAGATAACCTAATGGGCATCTCTGCCCCGAACATTACAATCCCAGATCTAGGAGGCGTTGAGGCTTCTGGTGCTGGAGCCGTTTTCCTATACAGAAGGGACGAAGATGTTGCGGGCAAGAAAGCCGCTTGGAGATACGAAGACGTTCTCATGTTACCTTCTGGCTACAGAAAAGACTATGTTGAAAAAGTCATTGAAGATGTTTTTGTATTTGAAGATCTTTCTATCGACGGTAAGAAATGGCAAATCGGCCAAGAGGGAAGACAGTTTGGCGAGTCCCTCGATATTGCTTCTAGCGGTGGGTTAGAAGTCGCCGTCGTTGGAGCACCAAAAGCCCAGTGGTTCAGGCAATTTGAAGAAGTGCTATCCTCCGGAATTGGCTGCGGCTCGATTATTATCACTGACCAATTCGACTATGAAGAAAATAGGTTTGAAATAAACAGGATCGCTGGAGCCGCCACATACGCTAATACTTTATACAAATACTTCTCAGCACCGTGGAATGGTGACAATTCCGACAACGAGTTCCAACCAGCAGTCAAGTTCAAGCTGATCGTTGTTCAGCCTGTTAACTGGTTAGATCCTTCACAGAGAAAAGAATTGGATATACAAGAGCCTTGGCTACATCACGTATATGTTCCTAGACTAGATGACCAATACTACCTAGACTCTATTGACACAGACTTGAATGTTTCTGTTCCTCAAGTGTACAACCAAATCGCTAGTGGTTTTTATGACGCCTTCTTTAGTGCCTTCCCGAGCGGTCAAGTTGTGCGTGACCGCGAAGAGCCTGTTTACAATGGCGTGCCAGCGATTATGGGTAGGTTTAAAGACAATTCTAACTCTTTCATTGGTGCTGTCAGCAGAGTACAAAATTCTGTAAGTTATAACCTGTTTGATGAGGTTGAGAATTTTTATAACGCTTACACTCTAGAGAGTGGCGTATTTAATCAAGAAACAGATATTGATGTAGAGGGTCTGTATAAAACTTACGAAGGGGCTGGAGACAATTGGGCAAGCACAACAAAATCCTTTATAGAAAACGATCTACTAAATACTGGCGTGCTTATCAACGAAGGTAATTTAATTTACCTGACTAGTGGCGTTGGTCAGAAATGGAATAAATTGAACGCTCCTGAATTCCAGCTACCTCCAAACTCTGGTGGTCGTGCGTTTATCTTTGAAAAAGAAAGAAACAACTGGAACTGCGTTCAGGTCGTATCTTCTCCCAACAGGCCAGAAAGTGGAGATAATGCTGGCGACGGAGATCTTGGCGACGAAGATATGGGCATCTCGGCAAGGTACGTAGATAGATTCGGTCACGCAGTTGCGGTTAGTAAAAACGGGGATATCGTATCTATTGGCTCGCCTTTCACGGATAGTCCTTGTAGAATCTACGAAAGATCCCAAGAAGAGATCAACAAGGTTTACAATAGAGTCAGAGAATGGTGTGTCGAAAACGGCAAGACTGACGCTGTTGCTGCATACGACGCACAAGAAGATGTGACTCAAGCACAGATTGCAGCTTACGACGCATTGTCTATGTCTGACAGGTTCGCCTATAGAAATGATAATAAATTCTGGAACAAAGGATTACCACAACAGTATAGATGGACATTTGAATATACATATCAAGATATTCAATATACTGGTACTAATGCTTTCTTGGCTGGCACTTTTGCTCCTACATCTAGACTTGGATGGAGCACGTCTGTAAGTGATGACGGAAGCTCTGTGGCCTTTGGTGCCCCGACTGATTCATTCAACGAGTTTGACGACGTAAATGTTTGGGGAACGGGCTTGAAAACTTGGGCTTCTTACAACTATGCCGGTGCTGTTAGAATGTTTGAGTCTAGAAGATACCACCCGCACAGCGGTGTTGTTGAATTTGGTATCTTTGGTAACTTAGATAGAAACCTACACGAACAAGAAAGAAACGACGGCCTGTATGACCAAATGGGTATTATATTTGGTGAAGCCGCGAACGGAGACCCAGACTACAAAGCTAAATACTTCCGCAGAACAGAATTCTCTGAAATTGAAATTCCGCAAGACGCTGGACTTGCGTTTATCATGACGCCAGAACTAGATGCTGCCAGCGATGAAATTGTGCAGAATATTAAGGACTGGTTGGCTCTTGGTGACAGAAACCTAGTCTTGGTCGGTAACGATCCTGTATGGGAAGAAAACGGTGCATACGCCAAGTCCAATGATATTGTCAACAAGCTATTAGAAAAGCTAGATGTAGACATGCGAATCTTCCCAGCAGAGACTCGTGAGAGATCGCTGCCAGAGTGTGCGGACGTTCTTTCAAGTGGCTTCAACATCACCAAAGCTAAGACGCCAAGATACGCATCGCCCACATACTTAGGACGCGATAATTACTACGCTAAGGGTGTCGGAGATATTAGAATTGATGTCTCTAAACACGATAAAGAAAACTACTACCACAAAATGAATTGCCCAGAAGGCATTACTGAGGAGAAACCAGTAATTAACTCTAGGTGCGAAATGCCTATCCAGCATCATGGAGACCTAAGAGCTGAGTGGCTAGAACAATGCACGAAGACAAACGGCAAGACCGAAGTCATTACCTACAGTCAGAACTGGCCTTTGCAATATGGTAACCATGAAGTTGGTTGCGATAGCGAACCGACAAAGGTCATAAAGACGCCGGGATTTGATCCAATTCCAGTACTAACTACTCGTGAGTATATACCCGATGAGCCTTGGTACATTCCGGCTACTTCTGGAAAACAGGTTACATTCACTTATGTCTATGAATGGGTTGTTACGGACAACTTTGACACAAGATACACCTTTGCCGAAACTCAAGAAGATACGGTCGCCTTCTCTATAACAGAGGACGAAAACTCTAATGTTGCAGGCGTGCATAACGCTTTCGTTCAAGGAGGGTTTACTGATCCAGATCCTACCAACGGTAGAGATGGTTTACTACAATCTTTTGCTCAGTCCAAAGACGGTCAACAAACCGTTCCTTACTTCGAGACTATTTACTCGGAAGCCATCTTGGGCGTTATGGAGTCTGGCAGGTTCAGCAATGGAGAACATAATAATTCTAAATTCTACATGATGGCGACACAGTGGTCCGAAGACGATGCTAGTCGCGGCGTTGATGGCAGAGCAGAGGCAACCAAGAACAACGACCAGAATACGTTCTTCTACTTAAATATGATTCACAACAATCTAGATGACGCCCCAGTAGGTCAACATCTAGGCGGTTGGACAGGTAGAACTTCTTTGGAGGACGCTTACTTCCAAGACGGCACTTCCGACGTATTCAATGATGGCTACAGCCTTGCCGGCAAGCTAAATGTAGAAATCACCAAGGGTGGCGGAAGCTTTACAGAAAATGTTGTTTACACTGGAAGCCAAAACATTCCAGATTCTGTCAACTTTATCTGGATCGCACATCCGGCAGGAAGACCTAGTGTCGATGACATTTCTAGAATTAAACGCTGGATGGATAAGGGCGACAAGAAGGTTATTATCACCTACAACGGTATGCGTAGTGATGACAGGCAAGATGTAGCCGCCAACATTGACTATTTGTGTCAAGAGCTTGGCATCACGAGTCGCCCAATGCTTGAGCCTGTCAATCAAGTCTACCACGTTGTTGGTCAAGAGGTAGGAGTTTACGACAGATTCCCGCCACATCCTGTACAGGATATCATTGCCTCTTACGATCCAAACGGAGGACCAGTACAATATACAGATCAAACAATTGACGCCTTTGCTGGTTATACAAATGGATATACATACAATCCTGAATATTCACTAAATACTCAGGTTGATGGCTTACATTTCTCTAATTCATCTGATTTCTTATATAATAATAGAGGTGGCTCTAACAACGCCAGTGTCAACAGGTTGATGTTCGTGCCAATCTCTGGCGGTGAAGACTTTGAGAAAATGATTTGGTACGACTACGAGATCAAGGAGCGTAGATCCAGAACAGAAAACACGACTGGCTGGTTTATGGACGATAAAGCAACCTTGTCTTTTGATACGATTCAGAACACTGGCTATCGTGTGTTTATAAACTACGTCAACGAAGATCCTAACGAAAAGTTCAGCATCTGTGGCGAGTTCAAAAATGTTAGCTTTGACCCAGATCCCGGTAATGGCGGATTTGGAGGCGGCTTAGGAGCTGGTGGCGGCGGATTCCAAGACAAGTGCCAAATTCCTATGCATCAAGGCCCAGAAAGAGAACTGCAAACTACAATTGTAGATTTAAGAGCAATCTCTAATGATGGTGGCTTCCAATGGTTTATGCCATACAAAGACGGTATTAATCCTAATATGATTACAGAGGGAGTTGTTCCTAGATCTGTAAGGTTTGTATCCATGTCTGGTTGCCCGCTACCTATCGACGAAGAGGTATTTAGTTTCCAAACCAGCGGTAAAGTTCTTGTTGATGTAATAAGAAAAGAAGAGTGGATTGTAGATCCTGCCAAGAGTGGCGTAATACCCGGATACTGGAGACCTACGTCTGAGCTGAGTGAAAGATATTGCACGCCCGGAAATCACGAAGACTGTGCAGATCTTGGCAAAGAGATTATAGAAAACGGACCAGTTGTAGTTGCAGAGCAGCCTGAAACGTTCAGCTCCTTCCCGGCTGGCGAGAACAGGTCTAGAATTATTGTCGTGGCAGACTCTACGATGCTACAAGGCGAGTGTCCTAGATACAGAATGGACGCACTGGCTGGAAACCAAGAGTTTATTAGAAGTTTGTACCCAGATTCACCAACTGGTGAATTCGAGGGCAATGCCGGTAGGAACTTTAACTATAGCTCGTCAGACCAAAGATTCTGGAGCTTCTCTCAGAAAATCAGATCCCCAGAGGCCGGCAGTGCATCTAAATACTATGCCATTAGCGGTCACAATTTAGAAAATAACATGATCCAGCCGTTGTTTGGGGCTGGCGGAGAAACTGACGTAATTGGTGGGCTCATCGACTGGGAAGACAGTATTGTTCCTCAGAGTTTAAGCAGACCAGCAGAAATTACTGACCCGTTTGAGATAGCAGAAGCCAAGAGACTATTTGGAGAACAATGTCTTGATGAGCGAGGCATGTTGCCCGCATTTAGTGGTGACTATCTGCATCTTGGAGATTACGGGCCTTACTTGTATCCATTCTCAGATCAAGAGCAAGATTACTTGTACGATGCTAAAATCAAGGGCGGTTTACCAGACTTGATGAAGGTCAACGGTAAAGATTATCTTGATTTAGATTTCTACTACGAGCGTTCGGGTTGCTTGGGCGATTTATTTGGGTATGCCGTAGATCTTAGCGACGACAAACTAATCGTTGGTAGTCCGTTCAACGCTTTCTACTCGGATAACGCTCCTAGTGGCGGAATTGTGGAATGGTCAGAAGTTACTAAACATTACTTAGAAGATGGTACAATATCTGGAGTGGCTATAGCAGAAGACGGAGGTGCTGGATCAGCATTTGTGTGGCATAAAACCAATCAGGGCAAGAACATCCTTGTAGAGAATCTCGGTTGGGAATTCAACACCAAGGTCAAGCCTAGTAGTACCAATATTGGTCTTACTGGCTTTGATGGAGACACGCTAGTTTCTCTGGCCGCACAGAAAGGCGATCACAACTTAATTGACCCAGACGAGGTGCAACGATTAGCAAAACGATCTGACAATTTCGGATACTCGGTCGCTATAGATTGTGACATGTTGGCAGTCGGTGCTCCTAATCATGACTTTGAAACCCTACACCATCATATTTACAGCGGGTCTGTAGATCCTAACGGATTGAATTCAGCATTTTTACGTAAGAGCTTTGACGGAGCGTTTGACATTCCATTACATTCTTATTACGACCTTGGAACTTCAGGTGTCAGAATTGATGATTTTGAGCGTAATAGCGGAGAAATGATCCTGAATAACGGTGCTGTGTTCAATTACAGGTACAGCATGGTTGACATTCCTTCTAGAAAACAAGAATGGGGATATGCAGAAAAACTATACGCCCAAGGCTACAATGATAGAACTAGATCTGAGTTCAACGGTCCTGCATTGCCTCCAAATTTTGTTAACGAAATTAGCTACAGCGGTGGTGAAAATGACAGGTTCGGATCTGCTGTTTCGATTGATAGAGCTTACAGAGGAGATTCTGATTACACGCTTGTGGCTGGATCGCCTAAGCACACGCACGCAACCAGTGGACTTCACCACACTGGGGCTATGGCTCAAGCTGGATCGGCCTACACATTCGATGCAATGCTAAGAGGTCAAACGCCTATGATACCTAATGGCCTTGGCTGGATGGACGTAGGATTGTTTGGCAGCAAAATATCAGAACAAGACACTCTATTTACCAGAGTTTACCAGAATGAAACAGGAGGCTCTATCCACTACAAAGTTACAGGTGTCGCGACAGCAAACGAGAATGGAGATGTGTTCCTCGAAGTTTCTGGATACGATCCTTCTACCGTTGGTTTTATAGCTCATAGACCATACGTAGAAAGCGTAAAATTAACGGCTATACCTAGAGATCCAGTAGAATCTAACATGCCGCTAGTGATTTCGGGTGTTCCACAGCAAAATAGCAACAAAGTGCCACTATATATTCCGGGTCCAGACAAGGATATGGTGTATAATACTATGAACACTTATGTGTTTGGAATAGATGGATATTCTAGCGGTAATATGAATATGTTTGTGGCTGTGGTTAGCGGAGACTCTAACAGCTCGCTCAACTTAAATATGACTTCCACTCAAACCATCGGAAACTTAGATCTAAGGATAAGAGGCTACTAATGATAAAGGTTAGATATAATAACGACGCTTCTCAAGAGTGTGTGATTAGGCCAACACCATTTGTGTCTATCAACACCCAGACCCTCAAAAACTCAGAGGGTAATTTCGGTGTCACTTATGCCATAACACTTACTGGCACCATACTAGAAGATCAAGGCACTCCCTATGCACTGGAAGCTGATGGGACTAACAATTTACTGCCTTCATTTGATCCAGATAATTTTCCCCCAGATGGCGGCGATAGAATTGGCCCATATGGATCTTTTGATAATATCCCTCTTAGCCAAAGACCCAAGCCGCCCAGACAAAAAGTTATGAAGCCAGCGGCTTCTATTCTGAGTAAGCAGCGTTCTTTGCGGGCTTTGTTTGCGAGAGATGGTCAGACGTTAATTATCACTGATATTATTGACGATCAGGCAGCTACGGTATTCTGCAACCCTAGAGTAGTTAGTATAAACTTTACTGAAGGTCAATATATAAGTAGAAGTGAATATACTATCACTTTAGAGGCTGACGCACTTTACAGAGGATATGCAGACGACGAGAACGCCTATATTGATGAAGAGGCTATAACGGTCAGAGGCGTCAATCAGCATGGGCAGAATGTTAGAATATCAGACCTTCTAGAAGAGGAAGAGACATCATTCATAAAAGATTTCAATGAAAGCTGGAATCTAGAAGTCGATGATGGTCAGGGCGAATCTTTAGAAAACCCACGTTCTTATAGAATATCTCACACGATAAGTGCAAATGGCAAAGCTTTCTACGGCATTGATGGAGAAATGGTCAGGCCGGCTTGGGAGCAAGCAAAAAATTTCGTGCAACAAAGATTGTCTTCTGGGGGTAGTGAAATAAATTACCCAAATGTCGCCGGACAAATCGGCTCTGGAACCGTAAATCTAGTAGCTTCCTATGGTGGCTACAATCAGGTTAGAACAGAACAAATAGATGTTGGTCAGGGGACTTACTCAGTGACCGAGAACTGGCTTCTTTCTAGCGGCACCAGTACTGAAAAATATAACATGAGTACCTCGTCAAGCACCAGCAACGCTTTTGTTGACGTAAAAATAGACGGGTCAATCAAGGGTATGTCGCAAATAACGCCTAGCGGATTTGGCGACCCTAACGAAGCAGCGAATAAAGGTGCATACAAGAACGCCTTAGATAAATATAATAGAATATCCAACAGTGGGCTTTTTGGTTTAAGTAGTGATTTATATAGACGTGCTAATAATTTAGTTGCGGTTCAGCTCAACTCGCAACCAACCTCGATTAGCATTGGAACAAATCAATTTGCCGGAGAAATTACTTATAGTTTAGGTTTTAATAACCGCCCAACCAATATTATATCTGGCGTTTTATCAGAAAATATCACTATTAACGATACCTATCCCGGAGATGTTTTTGCCAGTATTCCAGTTATAGGAAGACAAACTGGGCCTGTCCTTCAATATCTAGGAGGAAGAACTGAATACAAAAGAGATATTTCTTTGAGTCTTACTATGGACTACACAAAAGTACCCTATGGATCGGGAAGACATCCTTTAATCATGAAAAAGCCTAGCTTGGTGGAGCCCACTTCGTCTCAAATTGCTGATTTATTGGAACAGCTAAGCCCAATGAACGAACCGGGGGTAAGAAAGTATTTTGTAAGCCCGCCAACAGAAAACTGGAACCCTAAAACCGGATCTTATAACTTCAATGTTTCATTTACATACGAGTTGGACAAATGACCCACGAATGGACAAACCCTAGCCTACCATTAACAGACGCTCAGAGAATGCAGCCAACGTCTGGCGTTTTGCCATCAGGTGAAGCGAATATGTACGACTTCTCGCAAAAGGCCCCGATAAACAAGAAGTTTCCAGACTTATCATCTAATGACCCAAGTTACAGCGGCGTGCTCCGGACATACCCAGAAGACACGGGTGTTACATTCAATGATACGGGTATATTTCACTACGACAAAACAGCCGGCCAGTTTAGTAGCCCTACGCCAGTACCCAGCGGTTTGGGCGAAAGGCTACAGGCTTTTTACGTGCCAGACCAAAAGTGTAATGAGCAACCTAGAGAAGATTACACATTCAGAGTACAGGATTCTTACATCCACCACAAGCAATACGGCGGGAAGACATTTGAAATATGCTTCTTATCATCTTACATGGAATCCGTAGATTTCGACAGATATAATAGCTTATCTTCTTACTACAACGCAGGATATTAACGGGGAATAAACATGTCAGAAACTCATGACTACGGAATTGTCCCACCTACGGGGGCAAAAGGCGAAGAATGGTTCAAAAACTTTGTTCTACAGCAAGGTAAACATGGTTCACTTTCTTCGGCTGGCTGGACTATTGGAAACGAGGGTTTTCCACAGCAGACTTTTCTTGGTGCTAGTATCAGAAGTTTCAGCATGAATGCTGGTTTTGGCGGCAGCTCTTCAACGCTTTCTGTTGAGCTAGTAGATGATGAGTACAATAAATCTGACGGTAATGGGTATGGAGTGGGAGACGACGCTTATCATAATGGCCAGAACGACTTGTTCAGACCTCCAGCGGTGGGTTCGCCTGTATTTTTTAAATTCGGGAAAAATCCAGCCACGGTAGAGCAGGCTTGGCGTAAAACATACGACCAAACCTATGGGCAAAATACGCTTAATGTAAAACCGTTCAAAGAAACTGACGAAGACAGAGACGAAAACTTTAAGTTGGAAAGGTATCATTACGTAGACCTTGAAAAATCAACCGAGAATACTTATAGGGTTGTTGATAAGTCTCCGCTTTGGGATCTTGAAACCGATTGGCGTGGCTCGGATCACATTGTGTTTGGCGGAATTTTACAGGGCTACACAGAGAATCAAGGAGCACAGGGAAAAGGCTTGTTTACCGCCAATATTATAGACCCTAGAGAAATACTCTCCAACTGTTCTGTTATATTAAGTAATTACCAAGGCACTACATTCAATAATAAAAACTTATTTAACGTATATGGATTTCTAGAGTACGATCCTTCACAAGGACTACAGGGCTATCTAAATAGCGTAGGCTCTATAAACTTATTAAGAAAACACGTGTACCAAGATGGGACTGTCGCTTATTTAGGAGACGACACATACGCAATTCGCGGAGGCAACGATTTTACTAGCAATATGCCATCTCCCGGAACAAACGGCAATCTTCCCAAGTATTGGCCCGTAACCGGCCAAGGTTTGTCTCGACGTAGCGATCAAGGCATTCCGTTTTATCGTGTTTCTCAAGCTCTTGCTACTATGTTTGAGTATTATGGGTTTATGCCTGAAGAATTCGTATCCGCAGGTTTTGGCGGAAAGATAAATTATCGCGGGTTTAATTACGTTGTAGATTTCACGGGCATTCCTGTGGAAAAAATACCGAGTATGTACTTCATGGATTTTGACCAAATCGACTTACTTAGTTTGGCTCAAGAGTTATGCGATATTATTAGTCACGAATTATTCGTTCAGTTGCTACCGATTATTGACCATCCGGCCTGCGAGTTCCTAGAGGATTACAATAAAGAAAAAGTCAAGCAAGGTAAATTTAACGAGATTGTTGCAGGAATAATTAGAATAGACGCAATAGATAAATCGAAGCAGCCGAGATACGGTGCTATCTTAGAATACTTAAATGAAGTTCGTGAAAACGGTGTTGATGTATTAAACCAAGATGTTGGTTTTGAGTTGTCTAATGTGACCACGGATAAATTTGTTGTTGGTGCTCAAGAAGTAGAAATGTATTTCTTTCATACCAACAATGATAGAGATGAGCTTTTCGTAAACACTGGAAAAGCGGGTGCTATCAATACGCTTAAATCTGAGCAGTGGTTGATGGAGACAGCTTTAAAACAGCAAGCCCTGCCTTATTACGGATTGATTGGGGATAGAGCCGTGACCATACCTAAAGGTTGGGGTTCTTATCAGCAAATACTATTGGACGCTACTTCGCTTAACGCCTTTGGTGTGGGAAATTATTACATTGCTACCGAGCTGGAATTGCGTGCTGCACTCGTATCCTTTGAAAGATGGAAGAGTTTTTTGCTAAAATACAACGAGGTCTACATACAAGATATAGAAGAGTATCAAGCGACTCTATCTGCTCTTGGCGAGCTAGGAAACGGCGAGGTCAACGACGCTCTTGACCCCCTTATCTCAGAAGGTCTAGAAGGCACAGAGGTGGGAGAAGAAATTTTAAAACAATTTCAAAACAGACAATTTGCGGTCACCGTTCCTAGATGCGTTTGGGATTCTGATAGGCCGTACATGGGCTATGATGGGCTGCCGGCTAGTCCATGCTCACCTCCTTTCGGGTATCCTTTATATTACAAGCGTGCTACAAAGATTGGGATACCTGAAGCGGGCGTTGCAAAAATTATTAGTGGCAAAACAAAAGTAATCACTAATATGCAACGTATCAACGATAGACAAGACGATCAGACGAGTGCCGCTGCTGCTCCGATTGACTCTATAAATAGAAGAATAGATGCTTTAAAAGACGATCTTGAAAAAATTAGAGAAGATGCTAGACTGGCTCATCCCGATGATAAAAATTATCAAAAAGCATTAAGCGAAAACGGCTCTTATCAGACTAAATTAGAGGCATTGAAAAAAGCGGTTTCGATGCAGGACGAATTGGTGCAACTCAGAGACAATCTTAGAAAAGAAGGGAAAGAGTTACTAGCTGATACTAAAAACGCTCTGGAAGGTTTCGAAGAAGATCCGTTTATTCAGAGCCTTCCTCAAATCGCCAAGGCTCACGTAGAGAATGCTAAAAAAGTATACCAGTTCGTTAGAAAAATTGCTGAAGAAAGTTTAGGCAAAAAGTTCTTGGTTAAGATACCCAAGGCGTGCAACGTAAGATATCAGCCAAACGTAAAAACTTACGGTAGCCGTGGGGCACATATTGCAGCTGGACCTTTTGGGTTTCCTCCTCGGCCCGTAGACGAAAACTATAGCGATCCATCTTTTCAATCAAGTGTCAACGCAGTTAAAGACCAAGTATCCTCAAGAGATTGGTTCTTACACTATACAAATATTGACATTGTGGATTTTGCCGGAAGACCACTAACAAGAGCTAAGTACACCAACTTTGATGGCGGTGTTTACAGAAATGGTGCATTAAGAGCCAATTACAATCCGATCAATGACAAATGGAACTTTAATTACAAACCAGAAACACAAGGCGGCTACTTTAATTATCCAATGTTCCAAACTAGCACTGCTTCTTTAGCCGGGACAGAGGCTTTATGCCCAATAGATATTCAAAATTTCATATCTGAGAATGGCAGAGTTAGCTGTTACGTAAAATATGATAATAGTCACTTATTAAACTTCGCCAACGTGGGCAAGAGTGACATAGCTCAACAAAGTATAAGCCTAGCTAATAGAGCTTGGTCTCCAGATATTACCCAAACTCTTCCCAACATCAAGGCTGACCAGCTAAACTTATTTAAATACGACACATTGCAAGGCGAGCTTAATGAAAACGCCAAAAATTTTAAGCAATCACCATCCGTGGCATTTGTTAAGTGCCAAGTCGAGGAAAAATTTTTCATGCCCCCCAAGATGCACGAGAGAGATGTTTTAATCTATGCTAGAAAATACAAGGCTTACTTGACTGGTATCGACTATGAATTCAAAGAAGAAGCTGATGAAAACAACTGCCCTTCTTACAGCTTAAAACTGAATAGAATAGATCCTATTTTTGGTGTAGGTGATAACGGTGGATCAGACGGAGCTAAAGCGTCTTATCTTGGTTTTGTGAGAAACGAAATTCCTTTCTTTGGAAACCCAAGATACAAAGAGTACATAATTAATACCGAAACACAAAACTTAGATTCTAACCATGTGTACGCTCTGGTCACTGTTCCGGGAAGAGTTCAGTCCACTATAGACCAGAGATACGTAGACGGTCCTATGCGTTCCAACAACGTTGTCACAATGAGTCAACTAATGACATTGGATGTTGTTGACCTTCCAGAATTTTCTGTTCCTGCACTTCCAGTATGCGAGTTCAAAGAGATAACATGCGGAGAAGATGAGCTTGAGAATTTTAGTCCTTCGCTTAAAGAGCTTAACGAAGTACAAAGGATTGAACGTCAAGCTTTCCAAGGTGCTAAGTTTGCCTTGGGTGAAGTTGGCTTGGAGTTTACTCAGCCGTCCCCAGTTATACCCAACATGTTCGCAATACCTCTACTGTCTTGGGAGAGATGTTACGGCCCTTGGTTATCTTCGTCTAGCATGAACCAAACAAGAAAAAGATACTCAAACTTAGGTGGCAAAGTAGAGTTTATCAAAGATGAAAACCTAGCCCCTTGGAATTACGGTGGATACCAACTTTTAAACGAGGCCGGTTCGCTTCAGGCAGAATTTTCCAACAGTTTAATGCTTATAAATGAGCGGGGCGGATTTGTTGTGCCTGAGATTCCAACAGGGATTTCTTTAGCCAAAGCACTAAAAGAAAGCGGTCCTTTGGTTACCTCTATATCATCTAGTGTAACTTCAAATAGTATAGAGACTACCGTTAAATTAGATTTGTACACTGCCGCTTACGGAAAGCTGCAAAAACAAAAGGAAGGAGCGATTGCACAAATAACCAGAGAAAGACAGAAGATTAAAGATCAAAACAATAACGCGATCCGAAGAGGTGTTGGGAAATCTCAAACCGCGATTGATCCAGTGGGAAGCGTCTTCGCAAACGGTGGGCAAAAAATACTAGACATAGTAAAGGGGCAAGAAATGTTCTTAGAAAAAGAACAAGAAGCACCTCAAGAAAGACTGTTAATCGCAAGCGATACGCAAACTAGGATAGGGACAGAAAGAAGAATAGCCCAAGGAATAGAACAGTATAACACTTTAGCACAACAGGCACAGGCTTTTGGCTGGGACGTGCCCGTTGTTCCTATGGAGCGTGTTTTCGAGGTTGTTGACGATGTTATGTCTGGTGGCCCACTTCCATCTAAAGATAACATCACGGAGTATACTACAGACTCGAAAAGGAATAGATATTATACCAATCCAAACGAAGGGGAATTTTAATAATGGAAAACTTTGAAATTAAAAACAACGAACCACAAACTCACCTGTTTAAAACAGATAGCTTATCTATGGCTAATTTAGGGCTGTCTGTATTTACAACTGGTGTATTGTATGAGTATTTTAACCAAAGAGACAAGGCGGGAAGATTAGAAAATAGGAAAAAACCAAGCTTTATCCGCACACCCGGAGCCCAAGATGTTCAAAATATTGAGACTTTCCTTGGTTATGATGGAAAATGGGAAGGCTTTAGAAAAACTGAATTTACTGGCTTTTACGCAGAACAAGACTGGAATACTTGGCAAATGGAGGAAGTGAGCCAAATTAAACCCTACAGTATTGCTGATGTTCCACTTCAGATTTTCGCTCCCGATGATCTTGGTCCGGTTGCTGGTGCGGTACTAGATGACGATGGAAACCTAAAAATTAAACGAAAAGCATGGTATCCCTTAAAAAGCGTCGGGTCAAATTATAATTCTACAAGAAATCATCTAGAAAACGTCGAGTGGATTAACCAACAAAAAGCAATGCTTGCTATTATTGGCATGAACGATTTTATGATCGAGGCCAAAACATTGGTGCCCAGAAGTGAATGGAAGTCCTTAGGGGGTACTATAAATAAAGATAATATATTTGCCATTAATGCTTATCTTGAAGATATCAAAAGTAGTAAAACTGGGTCTATCACCGGTAGCGGCTTGGTAGAATTTTACTACGATATGGCTGGAGGTCTTTTCAAATGCCCAAAACAATCTTGGGTTTCTTGGGAGTTAATGCTTAGAGACAAGCCATTAAGAAACACTCAAACCAAACAGGTGGTCATTAGTAACCAACTTGTTTCAGATTTCAAAAGAGACGAGTCTGGAAGAGAATATGTAAAAAACGTAGACGGCGAAATGGTATCGCCAGACCAGAACTCTAAATCAGACAAGACGGTAGCCAAGATGGACCTGAATTACAATGCCTACAAAGACAAGTGGCAAAGCGGAACCACGAGTTTGCTAGCCGCTGCTGCTGAAGATATACCCGCTGCACCATATCCATTACCGATAGATATATTACTTGAAGGTGATGTGCAAGGAATAATTAATAACACTACCGAGAACGAGAAAGTTACATTCGGCAGTGGGTTAGTAATGCCGATATATATGCAGAACGGTAACCCCTATCAGTGGGCTCCTAATTACAGTAGCACGCAGACGTGTCGAGCAGATGACAAAACCAAACAGCGACTGTTAGCTTTCAATTTCAATCCAAACAAGAGCTATGAAAAAGGAAACACTGTAGTAATTAGCGAGATCGGTGGCGTTTGGCACGTTATGGACCCCGGCTTTGGAACAGTAGAAGAGCAGCCCAGAAGATTCGATGCTCAGTGGCAATTCCAGCAGATAATGATGTCAAGAAATGCTTTTTTCAGGGGAACTGAAACGGGCACAAATAGAAATACGCTAGTATCACCGTCTGTTGCAGAGAGATATCATCATCTTTTATATTATAAATTTGATACAAAGAATGGTGGCGGCGTTGGCAGAGAATACAACGATCAGTTCTCAAGTTTGGGACTAACCTCTTGGAAAATAGCACCTTCGGGAAAACTCCAGATCACTTCTTTTGATTTCATGGACTCTCAAATTTTTGGAACTCGCGGCATACAAAACAACGGCGTGCCAGATAAAAACGCTTTGAACACAACTCTAGCAACAGTTGACGCCGCAGGCAGAACCATACCTCTCGGTAACGCAGATCGAAATGCTGCTCATAGCGGACCATTTTTCGGCTGTGCTTTTCCAGACGGTTATTTGGTCGATAACCAGTACTTTAAAATTAATGCACAAAATCCTTTAGATCATCGAATAGTATACCATAACTCTGGTGCTGTAGAGGGGCTTTTAGCTGAAGGGCCAGCACGAATCCCCAAGGGCGGCGAGGGGCATTGGACCGAGAACACCGTAAATATGGGAGAACTTTTCTTTAATACTCAAGGAAGCGATCCTACAGTTAATCCTTTTTACGACGAAGAAGTGCCAGCTCCGCCAGACCCTCCCGGTGAAGACAGTTCGAAGTACCGACATAGAGTTGGAATAAGAAGCGACCCTAGATCTGCTGTTAATTCTCCTGCATCGGGATTGTTCGGAGCAAAAGAAACTTGGGAACGCTTTAGTGCCTATCAGGGGCCATCTATGTTTCAGCTATTTACCAATGGTTCAGATAGAAACTTGCGGCAATTACCTGCTGATATCGCACTTAATGCACATATTGACAGCCCCAATGGAGGCCCGCTGTACGATGCACACAGGACCGATAATTTCTACATCCACGCAGAAGAGGTGAATAATGCCTACCGATTTGTAGACAAGGCAGCATTTGCTAAAGCAGCTTGGTTACGTAAATATGATGGCGAAGGTAAGACAGATCCAGCGGAACTTGCTTACTCAAGCTCTGATAGTGCTTTTGGCTTCAAGCCAAATAATCCGTATTTCCTACAATTCAGACCGCTGAAAATGGAAACTTATGCGATGTTTAACGGCGAGCTAAGAAACCCCAGTAACGTTGCTCGTTATTATGCACCAAGAATTGTTGATTATTACGGAGGGATAAAAGATGTTCCCGACGCCCTGAAAGGTAGTGCCGAAAAACTTTTCATTGCCGATAGGTATGAGCTTAACTGGCCTAACGCCTTAAAAGATCACTACGAAAGTAAGGGCGTGTTTGGCACTGCCGGTCACTTCATGCAAAGAGCCTCTTGGAGCTGCGTGATGGCTAGGCAAAATCTAAGTCTTCACAACCCAGTTGATATCGACTGGGTTTTGAAACGAGCCCGTTTACAGGGAAGTACTCTTTACAGCGATTATATAGACGTTCTTCCGTTTTTTGATAATGACATACCAACAGGATTTCATGGTCCGAACAATGGGCCAAGAAGTCACCGAAGATCATACTGGTGGACTACTGCTCTAAATCCAGATGTTTCATGGCAGAGTAAGTTTATGAATGCGAATGAATTTGGCAGTGCTATAGGAGTTATAGGTGCGGTATCCACAGTGTCCGCAGGGGCAGAGATAGTATTCAATACCTACAACTATTTTGGTATGCGATCTCAATCACTTTTTCGTTTTTTCTTTGGTTTTAATCTTAGAAAAGAAATAGCGTCTTGGGGAGGAAGTGATAATGGTTATGATGCTTACAATACTACATGTCTAGCAGTCACTGTTTATCACGCACACCCTAGAGCCCAAACAGTATACGATCCCGGATATTTTGCGGTTCATCATTATAATCCAAGACCTGAATATGCCGATCTTTACATCGGCGATAACCCAGATGACTATTACAGTTCATACGAAGAGCCAACTCCCGCCGGGGGTTTTGCATACCACTGGCCAGATGAACACATGAAAACGTATGAAGATGGAGGAGTTAAAATCAGGTACGCAACAGATTTTACCGGCGTGGGACTTAGAGAGCCATCCATTGCACCTGCAAGTGACGGTCCTCCAGCAAGGCTTAGTCCCAATTCTCTCATTTTTAGAGGGGGTTATTATAGCGGCGGTGGGGTAACAACTTTGCTCCCAGACGCATACTCATGGCTGAACGTTACAAGGGTTGGCAAACTTCTTCCTTATAGGTACAAAACTTATCAAATAGTTTTACCAGCAATGACAGTAGACGAAGAAGATAAATTTTTCGTGAGTGCCGCCGGGGCCAACTCTGAAGTAATAACTTCTGCAAGTTTAGACGAAGACGGCATAGAGGCAGCTACCTTACAGAGCCAAGGAGTAAAGCTAATTGTTGTAAACTTTGGACAGGGGTACAAAATAGGAGATATCGTTGGAGACAGCAGCGAGGGTGGAGTTAGATTTAGAGTCGCAAGCGTTGATCCCTTTAATGGTCAATCAATCGTAGGACTACAATTAATAGAAGGAAGAACGCCTCAAGAGACAATCATGACAACAAGAGGATTTGCTAATCATGATGCTGAGCTAAATCCAAACTCACTTAGTTCCGCTTATACAAATTTATCAACTATCTCTAGTTTTGAAGGTACAGGTTTTGACGCATATTTTTTCTGGGGAGAAGTTCAAGAGGTATACAAGATTGATCAAAAACCTAGATATGTTTCAAGAGATAAACAAATTTCTGCAAATGCAGATAACACTCCAGACCTCGAAGGAGATTCTGCAACACCTTTTGGATTTGTAGCAGTCTCTTTGGACTCGACAGTTACTGTATCTGATGATCCTAGTCCTGACCAAGCTTATGACTGCTTTTATCATTTCCACAATGATACTATGTTTAATTGGCTTAGTAATACAGCTGGCTTTTATGGAGATCCCAAGCAAGGAAACAGTATTACTGATGAACAGTATATAGAACTAAGGATATCACCAAACTAAGGATATTTTCAACAATAACACGTTTTAGTGTATAATATATAGAACCTTTATTCAGGAGACCTATTAAAATGGCTACAATTACATTTCATACAAATACAAGTGATGCTGCTATTGGGGCAGATCCTACCCTTATTGAACATACAGAAGGCTCTGGATTGGGCTTTTTTGGTGGCAGTTTTGGTATTTCTGTGCCGGTCAATCAGTATCAGTCAGCAACCTATGTTGTTAACTCCAACGGTACTGCCTCTGGCGTGCAATGCTCAAATACTAAATACGATGTAACTAATACCGTTTTCCCCGGAAGTGGAGCCGTATTAGGAGCCGCTACCCAAATTGGAAACTCTGGTATCCCAAACTATCAAGCTCCACTGAACATCCGTTTCGAGCATGATGAGGGGGTTAGAGTACAAAACTGCCGTCTCCGCATTTTTGATAGAAATGATATCAATAATCACGCCTCTGGTGTTACCACTAAAGTTTATGAAGTTCGTCACCCTAACCCAGTTCAAGATATTGGACAGACTGCTCTGGAGCACCGTGGGGTTACGGACGCACACGCTTGGATTGAATTCGATCCAACGGAAGCACCAGCCGCACCTGAAGACATGGTATTTACCGCTGGTCCCGGACCAAGCGGCCTGAATACTACAGCCAGCGACACTGTTAGTGAGTTCGCCGGTGCTTATCGCAACTGGATTTCTCAATCTGGTACTGCTTGTCGAGCCACTCGTCACGATTGGTACGTAGCTTTGAGTGCTTCACCAAATGAAATCGGAAGTAAAACAGATTACGGTTTGTATTTCACTCTAGAATATTTATAAGGAGAAAAACTATGAAGGGAATCGTTACACTTATTTTGGCAATTGTTATTACTGTTGGATCTGCAAACATGGTATCGGCACAATGCTGCCAGCCAGTTCGCAACGCAGTCAAGCGAGTTGTTTGCGTGCCTGTAAAGGTTGTTCGCAAAGTTCAGGAAAAGAAGCCTGTTCGCTCGTTTGTAAAGAAAGTAGACGCTGCTCGCCCAGTTCGTAAAGTCCTCAAGCGTTGCTTGGGATGCTGCGGCTGTTGCTGCGGTTGCTAATCCTACAGTTTGTAGAAAAATAAAGGGGGCTTTTACGCCCCCTTTTTTATTAGGTCTACTCGTTCTGACCAGTCTTTGAGTTCCAACGAACCCATCCACGATCAGGCAACCAGTTGTCACCATCTTTACGCTTTGGAAATAATCCGCCGCCTTTCTTCATCACGCCAAACGACAGTTTAGCTCCACAGTCTGCACATCGCAGTTCGTAGTAAAGATTGTCATCTACGTTCCTGACAACAAAACGAATGTTATCAGAACCGCATTTCCCGCAGACGTTCTCTTCAAAGACTTCTTGGAAGCGTGCGATCTCAGCAAAGATGCTGCGTTGATCGTCTCCCTCAATGTCAACAGAAAGTCTTCCGTCGCGAGTTCTGTAGGTTGCTTTCATACTTATTCACCTCTCCAATTCTTATCGAAACCTAAAACTTCAGCAGGAATCTGACTTTGGTCCTGCTGATAACTATTAAGAAGTTTGATAGCTTTATTAGCATCTTCCTTCGTAATCTTCTTTGGATTACCACCCAGCTCTTTACTGATTAGTAATTCAATACTTACATTATTACGTTCTCCTAGTACACCTAAAAAGTTACCTTGTGCGGCAGTCATCGGTGCTTGTTCGTTGTACTCAGTCGTTGCCACTTGCTTTGTTTGACTGATACTTCTAGCGACGGCTGCGGTATCCTTCTTGGTTATCTCTTCAGCGGCCACAGTACGCAATCTAAGAGCCTTTCGTAAAGCACGCCCTTCAGCTCGGGTGGCGGCTGTAGCGGTGTTAAACACCACAAATGCGTCATCTGTGTTGCCTTCCCAGCAGTCAGCTACATCTGAGAACAAAGAGCCATCCTCAAACACTAGTTCCCACACAACAGTGGCACGTCCAAGCTCTTCGCCGCTCTGCGGAGAGAACACCTGAGTAGGACGACTGGAAACAATACGCCCCATCAAAAGCTCAGCTACTCTGCGTAAACCATGACAAAGCGGGCGACCGTCATACATCTCATTCTTTTCGAACAGGCTCAATACATAGTCATTCCAGTCTGGCGACGTAGGATCAGGACGAGCCTCCGTTACTACATCTGTCACGCTAGTATCAACATCTTGGGCTGTGTCCAACCCTTCAAACAATTCTTCCATTATTCTACCTCAATTAAACGGTTTGATCTACTTGGTGTTTTCTTCTCAATACGCTTGAGATGATCTAAAACGGTTTCCACAAGCTCCTCTCTTTTTGCTACGGACTCTTTACCCACGGTTTTTACTCTAATAACTACAAAACCCATATTCAATAAACTCCCAGACTTTCTCAAGTCGGCATTGATTTGCTTGTCCAGCTTATCTTGACCCCAAATAGGCAAGAAGTGACTGGGACCGTCTATCTCTATTATAGTTTTCAAACTGGAAATATACAAGTCAATTTCCAGATTTTCTGTAGGATTTATCATTTTATGTGCTTCTGCACGATATCCAGCTTCAGAAATACGCTTTTGAAAAAACTTCTCTAGCTTAGAGCCTTCCTTGGCGGCAACTCGCAGAGCAGCTATACCCTTGGCACGCATAGCCTCTTTGTCAGCAGCTGGGATTTTAGCCCAAGCAGCCTTAGCCTGATCTACACGACGCTTCCTTTCTTCATCGGCCATATCGCCCCAGAAGTTTACCAAGGACTGGCTAATCTTTACACGCTCTTGTAGTGTGCGTTCTTTGCCTTCTGTCGGGTGTTTGCTGCGGCCAGACTCTAGAGCGGCTTTTTGTGCTGTGCTACGGTCTTTCAATTCTACACCGTGTTTCTTCAATGTTCTTCTGATCTTATTAGGGTATGTATCCAGCTGTTTAGCAATCTCATATGTACTGAGGTTATCCTCATTATACATGTCGATGATTTGTTTGTCAAGTTTATTCATGTTAAATCTCCACAAAATCTTCAAAGTTTTCTATAATACTTGGTCTGGCTCCCGTGAGCCTATAGTATTCGTCTTGATCTTCCTGACTCATTACTACAACTTTAGCGTACCCCGCTGATTCCAGCAAACCCCACAAGTTGTTGCTTTGATTTCTATCATATAAAAATACTAAGTCAAACTTGTTAACTGCGTTCAATGCCTTTGCTAGATTCTGCATAGTGTTTACAACTAAAGTTCCTGTATAATGCCAGATGTTAGCACCGTCGAACATCCCAAACTTAGGTGTGACAGGGTTAAAGGCAACGTCGTTAAAAAATACGTTAGCGTCAGTAACCTTGCCAGATTCTACAAGTTTATTTAACTCATTAAATATTTTTACGTTCTCTGGACTTGCGTCTACTTTATTTATGTAAAATGATAATTTCATTACTTTTTATCCTTTCTAAACCAGTCAATTGTTGATCTAAGCCCATCACGCAATGGGATAATAGCTTCAAATTCTAATAATTGTTTAGCCCGTGATACATCCAGACACCTACGAGGTTGTCCGTCAGGCTTTGTTGTGTCCCATTCTATTTCGCCATCGTAATTCATGAGGTCTGCAATCATTTCTGCCAATGCACGAATTGTGATTTCCTCACCCGTTCCGATGTTGATTGGTTCTGGGCCAAGCCCCGGCGTGTTTGAAGCCAGCACTACGGCTCTTCCACAATCTGTTGCGTGCAAGAACTCTCGCGAAGCACTCCCGGTTCCCCATAGAGTTACGGTTTTTTCACCATTTTTCATGGCGTTATAAAACTTCAATATAAGGGCTGGTATAACATGACTACTAGTTAAATTAAAATGATCATGATTACCATACATATTTACGGGAATTAAATTTATTGCGTCCATATCGTACTGTTCGTGATATGTCTCACATAGTTTCATCAGTGCTTTCTTGGCAATTCCATACGGAGCATTCGTTTCTTCTGGGTAGCCATTCCATAAATCTTCTTCCTTGAATGGGACAGGCGTAAATTTAGGGTAAGCACAAACAGTTCCCAACATGATAAACTTTGCCCAAGGGGTGTAATTACGAGTTGCCTCGATCATATTCATGCCCATGCACAGATTGTCGTACATGAACTTTCCGGGGTTTTCCCGGTTCGCTAAGATGCCACCAACGCTCCCCGCTGCGTGGACAATAACGTCCGGTTCGTACTCGTCTAACAATGTTGCACACGCTTGGTAATCTTTTAGGTCATACGGTGTGCTGCCGACACTCAGTACTCTTATACCATACTTAGCCGACAGAGTTGCCGTAGCAGAGCCAATCTGTCTTGTAAAATTTGCCATATCAAAACAGGCCGCAATATTCCTACCAACAAAGCCCGTTCCTCCTGTTATCAATACTTTCATTTTTTATCCTTTGTAATATATTCTAATACTGGTTTGTAGAAACCTTCTGGGTCGCATGGTCGTGGTCCGTGAATTTCAAAATACTTGTCCAGCTCTTCTATGCCGACATCGCCCCATTTCGAGCGACAGATCCTTCCGTAAACAGTGTAACCGCCGTCTGGGTGCTGGTCGTAGCCCTCTAGAGCTGTTCTTTTTATGAGGCAGTCAGGCACGTCAGATTCTTGCCATAGATATTTTAGTAGAGACTCGTCAGAAAAACCAACAAACGGGTTGCTTGGATTAGCCCTTGTGTCTTTAGCCCAAGACCTGCTCGACCAATCTTGTATCAGCTCGCTAGGGCTAAGGTTGTTTGGGTTTACGATTTTTTGAAAAGTAGAACCTTTTGCAGCAGTGCCATGCATCGGCCATTTGCCCACGTCTGGGTATTTTTGAAAAGCGGGATGTTCGTAACCAAATTTACACAGGTGATCGTCTGGGCAACTTTCGTATGCAGGCAGAGGCGAAGCCAAAGGAATCATATCAATGTCTGCGATCATTATAAATCTATCGTGATTATCTGGCATACTAGCCTGTATAATGCGAGACGCCTTAGCAATGTTGCCGTTTTCGCCAGTGTAAACCACTTCACATTCTACACCTAATATATTCCACGCTTTTACAGTAAGGGCGACAAAAGATTTATATAAATGATTATTATTTACTGATGTAATTACTTTATCTATCTTCATTTTTAGTACCCAAAAAGTTTATGTGTTTGGTAAATAAGCAAAGGATTGATAGTGTGGCAAAAATAGTGGTGATAAACTTCGCGATCAAATTTTCTATCCAGCTCGCCCTGATTTTTTACATTAACACGCTTTGCTCCGCCCACACGCTCAATGCCTGACTCGTGTAAGAATTTACCAATACTAACATCGTCCATCATAATCCAGCCGTCAAGATTTATTTGATCAATATTGTCAACCAATAGCTGAGCAATATCTCTACTCAGAAGAATACAAGAACCAGAACAAAATGGGATTTTATTATAACTTATTCCGAATATCGCAGAGTAGTAATCGGACTTTTGCTGTAACATTAGGTGATCATATAAAAGATGAGTATTTATATAGCTGCCACAATTAGGGCGAAATATGTATTCCGCTTCTGGGTAACGCCGTAACGCCCACTCTATGCCTACTAAAGTTTTGTGGAGCAAATTGGCTCTATGCTCCAGCGTGTTAACTATTAAATCGCCAGCTTCCTCGTTGACCGTGAGCAAATCTGCTTCCTCGGTTGGTTCGTCTACACCGTATGTAGCCCATACTTCCACATCTGGATGCTTGCGGCTGATCCAAGTTTCTTTGCAAGCCTTGACCATATCTGCATAGCTTTTAGAACCCTCAGAGTTTGAAGAAGCCAGCATAATTCCTACAACCTTAGTCATTTAGATACTCCTCTCCAAATGTAATAAGTGTTTTATCTAGATTTTCTAGGATATAATCTTTATAGCCCTTAACTTTCTCAATCTCATCATAGATAGAAGCATCGAATTCAATGTCTCCTAATATCTCTTGCGGGATCGGTTGCGGGTTGAAGTTAAAATTATTAACAACACCATCATACATTTGATTGACATAGTGAGGGTTTTTATTCCAAGTCTTTACTTCATAATGTTTATACCATAATTGTTTTAGGGCATAATATCTTTTATTGATAGCTTGGAGATGTATAACGCCAACGTCCTTTCTTTTGGTTTGCGGAAGCGTGACGCGAGGAGTTCTTGGTGTATGGTACATGTGGTCGTTGGGATTGAACATCAAAGAGCTTGCCATAGGCACAAAGAATGTTCTATAGTTCTCCAAGTAGTTGTAATCTTGCCGGATCTCATTCATTGAGCCAACCACGTTGTACCAATACAATTGCGAGTCTTCGCTTTTTGTAAGCACGTCATCCCACATATCAATCAAGTTAGCACTAAGTAGTTCGTCGGCGTCGATAGCCAGTACAAACTCGGCTTCTTGGTGGCGAGAAAACTCCCACATGGTTCCGCGATTCCTAGTCTCGCTGAATCTAGGGTCGGTGTTATCAAAAACAGCCGCATCGGGAAAGAGGTCATTGATTACCTCTAAAGTATTATCTGTAGAGCAGTCATTATAGAAAACCCACTTATCTACAGGATAGTCTTTCCAGTATTTGTGTACATGAGGCAGAATTAACGCCTCATTTTGTATCATAACATTAGCAAAAACTTTTGGCATATTCTTCTCTCTCTTTCTTAATATAGTCTTGGAAGTAGCCTTCGTCGTCTAGTATCTTGCCATCGCCAGCATAAGCCTGACCTACAAAAAACTTCGGGTCTCTCACTCCCCAAGGAAAAGGATTCCTTTCAAAGTATGGGTCGTGTATCATCGAGTTTCGTTCAACTAGGCCATACACTCTCTCGGCCAAGAAAATCTGATCGTTTTGCTTTTCTTGCCTTGATCTGCCAGAGTCTACAAACTCATGAATCATTTCTCTGACATTACTGATTACACCATTTCTGCAACCCCACATTCCAGCAAGGATAGGAACTGCATGATAAGGGTGATCACGCATTATGTGAAAGTCTTTATCACTAGCGAGCCAGTCGTCAACCGCTGCTTTTTCTCTATAGCTCAGCCTAGAGTCGGTGTCTCTTGAGATGAATACGTCTGCCTCAGAAGCAGAGAAAAATCTCCACATAGTGCAATTCCATCCCCAGTTGCTTAGGTTGTAGAGAGTTTTTACTTGAGAAGTTTCTCGCAGTTTGTCGGCTACTTCTTTTCGCACGTCTCTCGAAACGTAGAAATGGCACTCCCAATCTGGGTATATTTCTTGTGCTAAAGCGGCATTTGCAATAGCACCTTCTGTATATCTAGGGTTGTCTCCCCACAATGAAAAACCAATTACTTTAGTCATTTGTAATTCTTTCTTTAGGAAACCCTAGTCTGTGACGCATTGCAAAAACTTGTTGGTCTCTGCCTGAGTAGGCCAAAGTCTTGACCGTCGCAACGTCTCTGATGCCGTGATTCTGGCTACCCTCGATGCTGTAATGTTCGTGGCTAACAATTATTTTATCAATGTATGTTTCTTTGCCCATTCCCCGCACGACTTGAGTGAATTCGTCATCGCAGTAAAGACTTTTATAATCAGGATGATAAATATACCCAAAATGTTCATACAGCTTTCGGCCAAGGATAGAAAAAGTAATAAGGTTACCATTGGTATTCCCGTCGTTAAAGTGTACGCACCCGTTCAAGTCGGGGTAATGCTCCTGCATGGCGTCAGTGATCTCTAGATCCCACTCATCTACTTTTGGGACCATATCATCACTAGCACAAACAACAATATCCCAGTTAAAGTCAGTATCGGTGACATCAGCGATATTAGCGTTGATAGCACTTATCTTCTCCGTATTAGAGTCATAATTAATAGAATAGCAGACGTTTAATCTCTGCTCCATAATATCAGCGATCCTTCTTTGAACATTACTATTTGTCATACTCAAGTCAGCTGAATCACAGTTAATATTAAAGTAAATATCATTTTGGGCACTACTCATGCTCACATATTTATCAAGAACGTCCAAGAAACGCTCTGCCCGTCCGTATGTCGGGAATTGTACAAGTATATTCATATATATCTCCTTACTATATTATAGTCCTGAAACCGTTATTTTACAAGTAAATTCCATTAATTTTGTAAAACTTTTTCTGGCTCAGGCGTAACGCTTAGTCCCGATTGCATTTGACGCAGTTTAACACAAGCGTCTTCCAATCCTAACTGTTTAGCGAAACGTTCGGCTCTGTTTAGGCATGTGTGCTTTCTCATGATTGTGTTGACTAAATATTGCTTCGCGGCTTCCGGTTGTTCTGGGAATTCCGGGAACAAACTAAGCATAAATTCTCCAGTTTGTTTTTCGTTATCCTCTGTTAGTTTTATGCTGCATTTTCCGGGTAGTCGGACAGTTCCATCAAAAAACAATTGATTGATCACAAAATCCGGATCGCCATTAATTTCCATACTATCATAGATACCTAGCATTTGAACAAGCCTCACAATATCTAGCTGTGCGTCACCTTCGTAATCGGGGCTCATCGAGATCTTGTGGTAAACCTCGAAGTCTCTCTCTACTGGAGACAGAGAAACAACAACGTATGGAATCTTATTTTTGGAAGGAGCGTTTTGTCCAAGGAAAATATCAGCAGCAGGCATGATTTGAACACATTTGCTTTTGAACCCTGCGGGCTTTTGGTTGTTGTAAAATAAGAATTTAATATTAATATTCGCCTCGGCCAGTTGGGTTTCTAAATCCTCAGCCTCATTCTCTGTCGCACCGCTAACATTTAGAATAACTTGACATTTGTCGTTAGTAAGTCTTTTTATTACTTCCGGCTTTAGTGATTTGTAGTGAGTTACAAAAAGGTCAGGCTTTATTTGATCGAACAAATCAAAAACAGGAATGTTCTGAGACTGTGGCTCCCAGATAAATACCTCTAGCCCAACCTGTGCCAGTGAGTGGTGCAGGTAAGTCGCTTCAGTTGAGTAGTAACTGTTGTAGTTTTCAAATAAAATTCTCATTCTTCGTTAATCCTTTTTAGTGTTTTTAAGTTATTTATTTTAACAATCAAATCTGATTCATTCTTTTTGGCTACCAAGTTCTTCCTGTGTCCCCAAGAATTTATGGCCTCAAAGAAAAATTTAGTTTTAAACTCTGGCTTTGAAACAACGTTATAGAAGGACTGTATGTTCTTTTCCCCTGACAAAAATAGTATTTCAGTCCAGCTTTTGTCTTTAACCGCTAACGACAAAGACTCAAGCCCCTTTCCTTGACCTATAACCCCGACTTCAAAGTTGCTATTCTTTTGTGCCTCCTGATAAAGAAGCGATGACTTTTTAAGGTCTAGATTTTGCAAGTAGTTTGGTGTCAGTAATACACCGCCACCACACACAACAATCTTTTCTGTCATAACATTATTCATACATAAACGTATACTTTCACAACAATTACTATGATAGTATACTTGATTTTCTACTATTCTAATACGACAGCTAGGGCCATAAGTTTTTTTAACAAAGTTATAAATCTTATTAGTCTCAAATCCCGCACATAAGATTACTTCAAAATTAACAAAGGCCGCTTGTATTGCGTCGATTTGATGCTCTAGCAAGGTTTTGTCGTTGACTTTCACCAACGATATTGGGCCGTATGATTTCATACGATACCCGTGATTTTCAGATAAGAGTATAATAGAAACAAGATCCTTGCGTCTCTCGTCCTTCCTGCGTTTTGCAGATATAATATGATGAGCTTTTCTCATAGTGACCTGTATAACCCCCTACTTTTAGACTCATCAATTAGAAACGACTCTGTTTTTTTATAGCTACCGCACTGATCATTGAAGTAGTAAGACCTAACTGCTGATTTTAACAAGGCGTAAATGCCGTTGTTCTCGAAAACTACAAACTCTTTTTCTTGAGCGTTAACAATCTTATCTACATTCGAGAAAAACATTGGGTCTAACGTTTGGCCCGACTGCATAGAGATAAAGAAATGAGCAAAAAATAATTGCTGAAAAATTTCAGTCTCTCTTTTTTCATTATCTAGATCTTTTGATTGATCACAACCTCTGCACCAAACCCCCTCAGTAGAATAAAAATTACTAAGGTGTAATGTTTCAGATATTTTACGAGTGCCGGCCACAAACGACATCATAACCCCAACTTTGGACTTGCAGTAGTTGTTAGTAGCCACCAATAAACTATCAAGGCTTTTTTCCATGAGGCTAATATCATGGCTAGGCGTGTCGTAAAGGACTATGCCGAAATTAACCGTTTCTTTTCCATCTACATTCATAGTTTACTCCTTCGCAAAACCAAGTAAAATTAGGTAGGATAGGCTCTAGAACAGTCACAAGCTCATTGACTTTTACCAATGATTGGATTGATCTTACTAGCTCGGAGGCACTACCGGCGTCAATTTCTTCTGCAATTACAGCGTCCGCGAAGGCGTTGAGTTCGAAACCCCCAACGACTAGTTCGCCACCTATTCTAATTTTGCTTGCCAGCTTAACAGCTACGTCTGCAATAAACTGGATTGGCACTTGACTAAAAATATTAGGGGCTAACAAAATCTCTGCTTCGGAATCGCAGCAGATTTCATCTAGGCCCGACAAGTCGCCGCCCACGAATTGCAAGCATGTAAAACCCTCGATGGGCTGCTCATTTTGCGGATTGTAAATTTGGATTTTCATTAAATTCTCCTGTAAGTTTCGTCAAAAATGTTGTTCCATTCTGAAATGAAGCGTTCCTTGCCACACTTCTCTAAAATTGTTTTTCTAGCTGCCTCGCCCATTTGGTGGGCTAATTCTGGCTTATCTAGTAAGTGTTCAATCCACTGTCTTAGCTCTGCCTCATCGTTAGATAAGTATCCGTTTACTCCATGTTCGATAAACTCTGGGATAGCACAATTGTCCATACTAACTACGGGACATCCGCAAGCCATAGCCTCTAGCATAGAGGTTGGAACGGGGCTTAATACGCTCGGGTTGATGTAAACCGCAGCTTGTTGGTAGGATTTTACTAAATCGTCCACGTCTTTAGCGGCTTCAGATAAACCTTCGGTGGCACCAACCACCTTGCGGTCGAGACCTTGGGTGATTCTGTTCCATCCTTGATAGTTAAGAGCGTAGTCGCGTTTGATAAAATCGTGAGCTACTGTTAAAACGCCGGTTCTTTGTAGTCCTGCTGGCTTAAACAAATCGGTGTCTACAGCATGATAAATCACATCACTAGGAGCATTGACGCCCCACTGGTTTTTAGAGTATTCTGTAATAAATACGTTTACGTCTCCGTAAAAGTTCTGAAACTGGCCCAGTTGTTCGTCAGACCACTGCTCCAAGGGAAGCGTGTGTTCTAGACAGATAATAGGGACTTGCAAGTAACTCTGTATCTCGTAAGCTCTTTGTAGCTGACCAAACTTACTGTGAGCAAGAATAAAGTCAATCGTTACGCCGGGATAAATAGAATTTTTAGGAAACTGGTAATAGTTATCGGGAACCGGTGCGTGTTCTGTAAACCACTCTTTATCTTTGTCTGAAGTGAAAGCGTAAAAATTATGACCTGTTAAACACTGCATTGTTTGATAGCGTTCATGGGTATTGAAAGTGAGGATATTATATTTATCAACACCTTCCATCTTTCTAAATATAGCTTTTATTTTATTGTTCATTGTTTCCCTCGATATGTTCTATGAATTTTTTCATGCGTTTAGGAAAGAATTCCTCTTTCTGTCTTTTTGCGAAAGAATGTATCCTTTTTGACTTTTCTATGTCCGCTTTTATCAAATCAAAATTGTAATTCCGTAGCGTGTCCCATTCAGGATTATTCGCCTCAAGCAATAGGTTAACTAACTTTCTAGAATTGGACCCGTCGATAACGTTTGGCACATGTCCGTACCAAGCTATTTCCGGAAAAATAAACCTTTCAGGAGGAATTGGGACGATAACCTCTGGAGGTCTAGAAAGAGTTCCCATCTCCCGCCTGACCCGCTGGCATAGTTCGTCAATCCCTTCTTCGTTTTTAGTAAATATGGTATGCGTAGCTTTCTCGTAGGGTCTGAACGACTTGTAAAAAAGCTTTACTCCTTCATACAAATCATTTGACACGCCATCGACAATAGAGATTACTCTCAAAGTTCCTTCCGTTTGAGGGATTTCTAATGGCTGAGAGGGCGGCTTCAAGTAATCTTCTGCAAAAACATTCGTGATGTACCAGTCCGTATCGAAGTATTCACATGTGCCTTTTATGTAAAGCGTTTTGAATTTAGGATTTGAGAATTTTTGCCCACCGCCCTTCGTATCTTGAATTACTAAATCGAAGTCGTTGTCTAAAACTCCTAGTTCAGCAACCTCAACCGTTGAGTGAACTTCCCGAGAAGGACCGTTGCTAACGTTTCTAGCCACCACTTCATGCTCTGTCGCCAAGAACCTGATACGATTTTCGCAATCCAAAGCAGCATCGCTGTATTCTCTATATGTTCCTATATATAATATTTTCATTATGAAATTCTCCTAATAGCCCAGTCAGGGAACGGCCAGTCATCAGATACAACAGCCACTAATTCTAAATCTTTTCTTTCTTCTAGAAGCTCATCAACTGCTTGCTTGATCCCGTACCCGAGCTGGTTAGAATAAACAACGCCCTGTTGCTCAAACTTTACCTCTTTGCTGATATAGTCATGTCCTCCCAGTATTCCTTGGTTTTGGACTTTTGGCAAATAGTTATTCAGGTCTTCTTTGACCGAATCATAAAGATGGCAACCGTCAATATATACAAAATCAAAGTAGCCTTCCTCGAATTTATCTACTAGATCACTTGAGTAACCTCTGTGGATATGCACAACACCATCTTTGATTTCACCAGAAAATTTTCTCTCGATGGCGATTTGCATCCCCACGTTGCTGTGAGCAGTAGGCACATTATTCATATGCCCTTCGCTGTATATCTTTCCGTTCCCCGGATTTGTCTCCCAAGGGTCAAGTAGGTGTAGCTCTGCCGGATCTAAGGTTTCTAAGATTTTTGTTGACAGGTGACCAGCCTCAACCCCAATCTCTAAAACAGTGGGGTTTTCTGGCAACCAGCTTTTGATAAGCTGTAAATATTCGTCTCTGTTTGCAGGTCTTTCCATTATAATTCAACTCCTAGTTTATTCCAACGTCGGTTTATCCATTCCATGCCGCCAACGTTGAAGTCGCCATGAAAGCCAAAAGTACCATAAGTAAAAAACAGCCGGGGCTTTGCATGAGGCTTACGTTGGGTTGGTCGCTCAAATGAAAACTGAGCTGCTGTTGCTTCATCGGCTATTTTTACACCTTGGCTGGCAAGGTGGTGGTAATTAAATATACATATATTAAGGTCTTCATTCTTGTGATGCGACTCTAGCCCTACACTATTCTCTACGAACTTTCTGCTTCTGATAGAAAATCCACCATTACCAACAGTTGTAGGAATTTGTTCCGTAGGAATTCTTCCGGCTACCATGTCGCTTGACTGAATGATTTGCATCGGCCAAGGAGCCCCGATATAATCAGTATGAAGGAATTTGGGACTCCAAAGACTCGGATTGATAACACAAGAATCATGTTGCACATTTAAACAAAAGTCATCAGTCATATATTCTTTTACATGTTCCAGAAAATCATCTCTAAAACCAAACCTGTTTTCATCATCGTCTAACATGTTTTCATTCAGGTCAGAACGCATCTCGCAAACTTCGATATTGTATTTATCTAAGACGGGGGCAAGTTCGTCCATTTCTGTTCTTGAAGGGTCTGTAATCAGAACAGCACGCTTGAAGTCTACTTGATCCATGCTAATCAGCAACGTTTTAAGGGAGCGTTTTGTATGCTCTGTTCCCCAGCAATACGTATAGATTGCTACGTCTGGCAATTGTAGTCTATTTCCAGTAGTCATAGATACCTTTCTCTACTTCGTAGGCCATTGTTTTTTGTTCACGTTTTGGCTGTTGGGTCGCCCAGTCAAACATCTCTGAAATTAAATCTTCAAGATTCGTATCGTCACTAAAGTTTAGCAAGTTCTTTGCTTTTGCATGGTCGCAGTATGCGTGCTTAACTTCATGGCGGGCTTCGACATGATCAATCTTCGGAGTATAGTTACGTTTCCAAGCGGCCTGACCAACTACTTCTGCAAGCTCATTGATCGTGTATGCTTTGTCTGCACCCAGATTAAAGATCTCGCCGTCGTGACCATGAATCATTGCCTCGAACGGTTCCATGTAATACTTAACATCCGAGAAGGCTCGCGTTTGCTCGCCATCGCCGTATACCAACATTGGTTCGCCGTCCAACACTTTGCGGATAAAAATACCAGCAACGTTACGATAGCGGTCCCAAATATTTTGATAAGTACCAATAATATTATGTGGGCGTACAATGGTATACCGCAATCCATGCTGATCGGCTGCAATCGCCAAGTCCTGCTCGACTGCGAACTTTGCAACTCCGTAAGGGTCTACGGGAGCTGGCTGCATATCTTCCGTGAACGGGGCTTCCTGATCTCCGTAAACAGCCATTGAACTAGTGAAGATAAGTTTTACATCATGTTCAATACATGGATTTACAATATTAGTATATGATAATACATTGTTAGTATAATTATATGTTCTAATAAATGGTGACAATCCTTCTGCTGCGTATGCTGCGAAATGATAACAGGCTACGATATCGCGACGAGGATCAGTAAAAATATGCTCCAACTGTAGGGGTTCACAGTCGCTAAGATCTATCTGCCAAAACTCAAACATTGGGTGTTTTGGTAGGTAATCATAGTAGCCACCACTTAGGTCGTCGATACCAAGTACACGATAACCTTTTTCTAAAAGATGACGACTAAAGTGTGCCCCCAAAAGCCCTGCGGCTCCTGTTACAATAACGGTTTTCATTGCATCAATCCTTTCTGTCTCATGGTTTCGACTCGTTTTTGTTCCCACTGATTACGCCGGTTGCACAACCCGACCATTTGTTGGTAAGCAATATTTATATCAAAAGGTTGTCGTGCTTGCTTTCCATCAAACGCTGCTGAAGATTCATTGAAATACATACCGCCGGTTGATGATGTAGAGCTTCTGTACAGCAGGTCTTGCGTCATTCTTGACTCTAGGTATGTACCCAGTCGATCAGGTTCGCCCAAAACGTTAGAGATCATCCATTGAGCCAAGCTGCTACTGTCTGCATTACCTATGTCTTGAGGCAACTCAGCTGGCTGATGCAATCGCGGTGGGCTACACCAAGTTTGCTCGACTGGAAGGATGGGCATGGCGTCAAAGATCTTGGCCCACTGCTCGCCGCTGACTTCCCAGCGGAAATTCTTTTCAAACAACTTGCGGGTTTCTTTTCCTTTAGCCTCTCGGTCTGTTTGGCTAAAGAAATGCAAAAAGCATTCTGCTGCGTATTCATTATCGGGAACTGCTCGTAAACAGCCTGTCTCTAACTCTTTGTACAAAGCGGCTGGAGTGAACATCATGCCGTTCAGTTTTCGCATCTCGCTTTCCATAGCCGAGTAATCAGTTCCGCAAACAGGAATACCGCAAGCAGCAGCCTCAACGTAAGGTAAACCAAAACCCTCACAATTGGCGTATTGAGTATACAAATCAAACAGATTAATAATACTAGAAAGATCTTCATAAGAAGCACCATTTTTTACGTTAGACAGTGTTGCCCCCCATTTTCCTGTAAACGGAGACTGTGCCACAGCACCTTTGAACAAAGACGGGAACGGCTTCTTGGTTTCAGGACAAATATATGTAAACAATACATGAGATCCCAAATCATTCTGAAGCAATAGCTCTGGAATATTCCATCCTAAATCTGGATAAGATGTATGACAATATAAATAATATTTCTTGCCATCAGTTTGTTTATCTAGGAATAGACGGAAGGCTTCGAACAAATCTGGAAACAGCTTGCGTCGTTGGTTACGCATGACGGTTCCAACGATGCGACACTCTGGGTCCAAACCCCACTGAATTTTGTGGTTACTCTTGTTTTCGACTGGTGCGTAAGCGGGGTGAGCTGAAGGAGGTGCTGCACCGTGATATTTGTTAGGGTTCAAGCCTTGGTCTAGCAAAACCTGACCAGCCCACTCTGAGTAAGTCAAAACGGCGTCTGCACCATCATAAGTTCCCATCCACTGGCGAGCTTGAGGTCGTGCGTCAACGGTTGGCATGATTGCCCACTTAAACAGCGGGCGGTAAGGACTACGCTCCGCAAAATCAAGCATCCAAAAATCACGAATGTCGCAGACAACATCGGGCATAAAATCTAAGCAAACATGCTCAAAGCACCATTCTCCAAACTGGTGGGTAGGATTAGAGCTGTAAGCCCGCTTCTCCTCGTCTGAAGCGTCGTCTGGAGGCATCACTCCATAGAACTTCCAAGGAATATTTGCAGCTCTTGGGTCGTTTCTTGTTCCGTAAGATGCCATCTCAGCAATTTCATATTTGCCGGTTCCATGCAAATAATTAAGAATTTCTCTTGTATAGGTAGCGTATCCAGTATTTAGGAATGTCGCTTCACTACAAAATAAAATACGTTTCTTTCTCATGTTAGTCCTTTA